>Ga0208373_1000040_pt1 | contig 282390 bp, 267 predicted proteins | sample RifOxyC2_FD_184036 | JGI IMG/M metagenome (GOLD analysis project Ga0208373, IMG submission 184036) | Soil microbial communities from Rifle, Colorado - Rifle Oxygen_injection C2 (SPAdes) | ecosystem: Environmental > Terrestrial > Deep subsurface > Rock core/Sediment | place: Rifle, Colorado...
ATGATAGCGTTCTTAACAGATTTACTTTTAAGACGCTGTTCAACATTATTATGAATCATGATACCTCCGAATGAAGTGTTATAAAATAACTCTTCTTCCTTTGGGTATCATATGATACTAACTATAAATAATAATCAACAAAGAAAGGAACTGCAATGTTGTTAGATTTTGAAGTCTCAAGCTCAATCGAAATAAATGCTACATTGGAAAGAGTTTGGAAGGGTTTAACCGATCCTTCAATTATCAAGGACTATCTTTTCGGTACAGAAACTGTAACTGATTGGAAAGTCGGCAGCGAAATTGTTTTTCAAGGTGAGTGGGAGGGAAAACAATACCGCGATAAGGGTGTTATTCTTCAAATCATTCCAAATGAATTAATTAGCTATAGTTACTGGAGCGGCTTTTCCGGAATTGAAGATAAACCTGAAAACTATTCTACAGTTACTTACAAGATAGAACCTATTAGTGATGATAGAACTAAGTTTACTTGGGTGCAGAAAGGTTTTGCCAGTGAGCAGAACTACGAACACTCCAATAGCGGAATGGAAGAGTTTCTTAAAGGCATTAAGGCAGTAATAGAGTAATAAAACGAAGTTCTGTTTATAGAGAATAAAAAAAGACGACATGACCTGTCGTCTTTTTTGTTTTAGCAGATTATTGCTTTGTGAACGAGAGATTGATTAATAGGTTTCCAAAAGTTGGATGTGTATAAGGATAATTTTTAATCGTAAAGGTCGAGCCGGAAAGTGTATAGTCGAAAGTAGCGCTTGTTCCATCTGAGTATTTAAGTGTAAGCTGAGTGTCTGTCTTTGTCCAAGTTCCTGTGGTTGTTCTTGAGCCCGCTGCATCAACAGTAGTCATAGAAAAGGAATTATCATCTTTTGCAACAATGGTCATTTGTGTTCCAGCTTGTTCCGGTGTCATTTCAACTGGAGTGGTTCCGATAGTAGCGCTTAGTTTAGTGAGTGTCCAAGTTCCAACAAAAGGTGAGTTTGTACTTTCTGTTGGGTTATCATCTTTTTTACATCCGACAGTAGCTATAACTAACAGAAGAAAAAGTAAAATAAGTTTTTGGAGTCCGGGGAATTTCATAATTCTCTCCTTTCGGTTTGTTAGTTTATGTTTATTTCGTTTAGAACTAATATTAATCTACTTAGTATTTAGTAGTGATTCAACTGTAGAAATGACAATCTTTTATGTTCATGCCATTTTGCCTATTTTCGCAACTGTTTAACGAGTAGAAGAGATAGGGACGGAGTTTCTCCAATCATAATTTGAGAAAGTAATTCCCGCAGAAGTTTGCAAATAATAATTGAAATTATCGAATTAATATGACATCACAAGAAATCAATATTGAAAAAATAGAAAAAACGAGAAGTGATTGGGGCTGGGTTCCATCACTCAATTTTGCCGAAGGATTTGCTTACTCTATAGTGGCTTTGCTTTCCGTTATAATGTACAAGCGGATGGGAATTTCCAACGCAGATATTGCTCTTTATACAAGTTGGCTTTATTTGCCCTGGGTAATTAAACCATTGTGGGCGCCGCTGGTTGATGTGCTTCGCACAAAACGCTATTGGATTTTAGTTATGCAGCTGTTAATTGGCTGTGGATTAGCCGGCGTGGGTTTAACTATTCCTATGCCCGATTTTTTCCAATTCACAATGATTTTCTTTTGGATTCTAGCGTTTCTTTCTTCAACTCATGAAGTAGCGGCAGACGGATTCTACTTATTCGGTTTACGGGAAAGCCGCCAATCTTATTTTATAGGATTCCGTTCAGCATTTTTTCGCATAGCAATTATTGTTGGACAAGGATTAATTGTTCTTCTAGCCGGACAGTTGGAGAGCACGCTTTCCGTTTCTCCGGCTGAGTTTAAGGTTGTTGCTAATCCAAATAAGTTTTTTGAAGAAACAATTAAAGTTGATTCTGTAAAAGCGAAAGAACTTTCCGGAATGCTTCGCGTGATTGCAAAACCAACTTATGTTGAAATCAGCACGCGCCCAAAAACAAAAGAGCAAGTTGGTTTCTATAAACACTTTGCCAAAAGTTTTAACATAATGAACGGCTTCTCGAGAGAAATGCTTGAACTGCCTGATACAACCGGAATGCAAGATCTTGTTGGCAATGTTGGTATTGTAAAATTTGTTCTATCGAAAAAGCCAAGTGAAGGCAGCGAATATTTTATCAATGTTGAATTTCTTGAAGGACATGAAGGAATAAAAGTTGTAGAGGGAAAAGAACTTCGCTTTACGGATAAGAACTGGAACAAACCGGCTTTTGCCGTAATTCAGCTTGATTCAACAATCGCAAAGAAAACTATTTCCGTGTTTACAGCGCGCTCGCAGAGAATACCACTCGCGTGGATGATTACGTTTTTCATTCTTGCCGGATTGTTTGTTCTACTTTTCATTTATCACAGACTTGTTTTGCCGGAACCTGATGATGATAAACCAGCCGGAAACAAGAGATCTTCCACACCTGGAAAAGAATTCTTCCGCAGCTTTGCCAGATTTTTTGAGAAGAAGAAAATTATTCTCATCATTCTATTCTTACTCTTCTACAATTTTGGTTCAGCACAAATCGTAAAGCTATCCATCCCGTTTATGATGGATTCCCGTGAGCTTGGCGGGTTAGGTTTATCAACTTCGGAAGTTGGGTTGATAAACGGAATTGTGGGTGCAGCAGCAATAATGCTTGGCGGAATTTTGGGCGGTATTCTTGTTTACAGGAAAGGTTTGAAAAGCTTAATGATGCCAATGCTAATCGCACTTAATGCACCAAATGTTGTTTACGTTTATCTCGCGTGGTTTCAACCGGAAATATTATGGATCACTTACGCGTGCGTAGCTGTTGAATCATTTGGCTATGGCTTTGGTCTAACATTTTTATTGATGTACATGATAAATGTTTCCGATGGCGAATACAGAACTTCTCACTATGCGCTTGCTTCCGGATTTATGGCGCTCGGTATGATGATTCCCGGAATGTTCAGCGGAATTATACAAGAAGCAATTGGCTACAAATTCTTTTTTATCTGGGTTCTAGTAGCAGCAATTCCCGGATTTATTCTTGCTAAATATATCCCGCTCGAATATCAATTTGGCAAAAAGAAACTCACCGAAAAATAATTTTAGGGATATGCGTTAGTGCAACAATATGCGCGTGTATCCGTCTTATTTCTAAACGATTCGGAGGAATATGAATTCCGATCATGTAATTGAAGTTCGTGGACTCACAAAGCGGTTCAAGAGTCTTACCGCAGTTAACAATCTTGATTTAAATGTTTACCGAGGAGATGTATTTGGATTTCTTGGTCCAAACGGTGCGGGGAAAAGCACAACTATTAGAATGTTGCTTTCTCTTATCAAACCAAACAATGGCTCTATTAAAATATTTGGAATGCCTCTAGAGAAAAATAGAAATGAAATTCTGCGGAAGGTTGGGGCAATTGTTGAAAAGCCCGATTTCTACATGTATCTCTCAGCTTATAAGAATTTAGAAATTCTTGGCAAACTTTCCGGAGCCGATGCTTCTAAAAAGAAAATTATGGAAATGCTTGAGCTTGTTGGTCTGGAAAAACGCTACAAGAGTAAGGTTAAAACTTTTTCCCATGGAATGAAACAGCGTCTTGGTATCGCGCAAGCATTGCTTCACGATCCGGAGCTAATAATACTTGATGAACCGACAACCGGTTTAGACCCGCAAGGAATGAAGGAAATACGTGATCTTATTCTTTATCTAAGTAAAACAAAAAACAAAACAATCTTTCTCAGCTCTCACATTCTCCGCGAAGTGGAAATTATTGCCACGCGCATGATTATCATAAGCAAAGGGACAACACAGGTTGAAGGAACTGTTGATGAGCTGCTTAACGTTGATAAAATGTCTGTCTCGCTTGAAGTTGACAGAATTGATGACGCAGTAATCGAAATTAAAAATTCGAAATGGGCGGAGGTTTATAAAACCAGTGTTAAAAATGAGATGCAATTTGATATGCTGAAAAGAGATGTTGCCGAATTGAACAGATACTTAAACGACAAGGGCTTTATGGTCGGTTCAGTAGTTCCGGTCCGTTCTTTGGAAGACTTCTTCTTAAAAATTACTGAAGGAGGTCAGAAATGATGACTCTAGTATTAATAGAACTCCAAAAAATATTTAGAAAGTGGAGAACTTATATAGGGTTTATCGCTTTGTTCGGCATGACTTTGATTGTTCAACTTGCACTTTATTTTACACAAGAAAGTTTTGTGCAATCAACAACACGCAGCCTTAGCGATCAATTTACACTGCAAGGAAATTTCTTTAACGGCTATGTTGTTGCGTATTTAATTCTAAACGCGATGTTCGTGCATATTCCATTCTTGATTGTTCTTGTTGGCGGCGATCTTTTTGCCGGAGAAGCAACTGCCGGTACATATAGAATGCTGCTTACCCGACCGGTTTCCAGATTATCATTGGTAACTTCAAAATATTTGGCCGGATTCGCATACACATTTCTATTTATTCTTTTCTTGCTCGCAATTAGTCTTGGTGGCAGTTTAATTTTCTTTGGTTCCGGCGAGTTGATTGTCTTCAAAGAAAAAATAATTATTTATGCCCCAAGTGACGTTATGTGGAGAATGGCTTCGGCGTATGCCTATGCGGCTTTAAGTATGATGACTGTGATGGCATTCTCGATATTTTTCTCATCGTTAGTAAGCAATGCAATTGGACCAATTGTTACAACGATGGCTGTAATAATTGTGTTCTTAATTCTATCTGCAATTCCGGTGGATTTTCTGCAAAATTTACGCCCTTACTTTTTCACTAGTCATTTAATACAGTGGGATGGATTTTTTGCCGATCCGGTAGATTATAAAGAACTTGCAAATTCAGCTTTAGTTTTGGTTGGGCATATAGTTTTTCTTTATGCGCTCACAGCGTTTTTATTCATTAGAAAAGATATTCTGAGTTAAGCATAGGAGTCATTATGAGAAAGTTTTTGATTGTATTTGCGTTGTTCGTTGTTTCTATCAACGCTCAAACCAAAGATCCGAATAAATTATTGGATGCGCTTAAGACCCGATTTGCTAAGGTAACCGATTATCAAGCAGATGTAGAAGTTAAACTTGATATGGAGTTTATCAAAGTTCCGCCAAGCAAAGCTAAAGTTTATTTCAAGCAGCCGGATAAGTTCAAAATTGATTCCGAAGGCTTTGCTATGCTTCCTAAACAAGGAACTAACTTTTCTCCAATGCAATTGCTTACTGGCGATTACACCGCTATATATGTTCGTTCCGATAAAGTTGAAGGCAAATCACTTGATGTTGTAAAACTGGTGCCTAATACAGATACTTCCAATTTTATTATCTCAACACTTTGGATTGACGCTTCTCAATCGGTAATTAGGAAAGTTGAAACAGCCACCAAGAGAAGCGGAACTGTTAAAACGGAATTCACATACACACCGGCTTCTACGCCATTGCCAACTGTATTGAAAATTTCATTCAACTTGGGAGAAGCAAATTTGCCGGAGGGTCCCGCCATGGCTGAGAAGAAAGACAACAACAGAAGGGGAAGGTCAGCAAAAATTAAAGGCTCTGTAATAATGACCTACGCTAACTATAAGATTAATAAAGGAATATCTGATAAGATTTTTGAAGAGAAGAAAAAATAAGTTAAGCGAGATGATGAAAAGCCATATGTACTAACTTGAATTTGCTTTGAGTTAACTTGATATTTTGCAAGGCATTTGAAGTATGAAAAAAATAAACAAGTGTTTTCGAAAACGTAAAAAATAATTTTTAAGAATAGGCCAATTTGTAAAGTAGTATGCTTTTCTCTCTTGAATTTTCTTAAATATATGAACAAATTTGTTTCAGGATTAAAATTCAAAAGTATGCAATATGTGTTTATTCATAATATTTGAAATATACTTTATTGTAGATTGTTCTCAAAGGTTGGTCAAATAGTAGCAAAAAGAAAAAATCAGTATCGTTATTCGATTAGAAAATCCACTTTTACTAGGGGTTTAAATGAAATCCTCCGAAACTAATATGATTCCATGGAATGCTTTACACTCTAGGTTTAATAAACTCAAATTACATAATAATAAATTTGCAATTAGTACTATGGGGCTTATTGTAATTGTATTAATAATCTATTTTGTTTTTTCCGTGGGGTCAAATAATAATATCCCTCTATATAAAATTAAGCGAGCTAACTTTTTAATTTCCATAACCGAAAGTGGTGAGCTACGAGCGAAGAATTCAATTTCAATTACTGCCCCTCGAGTTCGAGGTAATCTAAAAATCGTTTATCTAATATCTGAAGGTACTTTTGTAAAACCGGGAGATATCGTTTGTAAATTTGATCCATCGGAAATATTAAGCAGTCTTAAAGATGCTCAGACGAGGTTAGAATTAACCTTAATGGACAAAGAAAAACTAAAGGCTAATCAAAATGCTTCTCTTGCACAAATGGAATCTCAACTCAAAAGTGCAGAACTTAGTTTTGAATTGTCCCTAATGAAGCTTGACCAGCTAAAATTTGAGGCGACAGCTGTTCAACAACAAGCTAAACTTGAACATGAAAAGAATAAGATAGGTTTTGAACAAACCAAGCAAGAATATAAATCCAGGCTAAGCATTAACAAATCAGATGTAGAAAGAATGGATGTTGAAATAAGACAAAAACGTGATGAAATAACGAAGGTACAGAGGGATTTAGAACTTCTCACTCTTAAAGCAACATCCGAAGGCATAGTTGTATATAGCAATAACTTTTCTAATCAGGGTAGAAAATACTCGATTGGAGATACGCCATGGGCTGGAGCCGAAATAATTACTTTGCCGGATCTATCTTCTATGGAGAGTCGTACATTCATTAATGAGGTAGATATTAGTAACATTAAAGTTGGTCAGAAAGTAATTGTTAGGCTTGATGCTTATAACGATTCCAGTTTTTTCGGAACAATCTCTTCAGTTTCTTCTATTGGCAAAAATAAAGACATGACTTCTAATATCAAGGTATTTGAGGTCATAGTGTCCATGGATAATTCATCGTCAATTTTGCGTCCAGGGATGACTACAATTAACAAAGTAATAGTTAAGCAAAGAACAAAAGTTCTTTATATACCTCAGGAGGCTGTATTCAGAAATAATGATGCAAATATAGTATTCATTAAACATGGCTCCGGTTTTTCAGAGCGAATAATACAACTAGGAGAAAAAAATGAAGATTATATCGTCGTAACTAATGGACTATCGGATAGCGATGAGATAGCACTATTAAATCCTAACGCCGAAATAAAAACTAATACTAATGATGAATCCATTAATAGTACCGAAGCATACTCCATTGGAAAGAGTAAATGAATAAACTTGAAAGTTTGCTTATTAGCCTTCAAGAATTAAAAGCAAATAAATTGCGTTCGTTATTAACAATGCTCGGAATAATTTTTGGTGTTGGTTCAGTTATTTCAATGATGTCCATTGGTGAGGGTGCTAGAAGAGAAACCCTTGAGCAAATTGAATTGCTAGGAACTAACAATATTCTGATTAAAGCAAAAAGTGCTGTAACTGCAAAGAATCTAAAGGCTTCATTTTCACCAGGGTTAAACCTTCGTGACGCTATTTCAATAAAGGACTTAAATCCATTTGTGGAATCCATCACAGTGCATAGAGAATTGTTAAAAAATATTTATAGCAATTCAATTCGTTTAGAAACAAATGTTGTTGGTACTACTCCATCTTATAAGGTCCTTTTTAATTCCGATATCAAAGAAGGCACATTCTTAAAGGACTTTCACGTTGATAACACATCGAATGTTTGCGTACTAGGTTACGGTATTAAGGAAAAATTATTCAAATTCACAAATGCAGTTGGGCAACAAATAAAGATTGATGATATATGGTTTAATGTAGTTGGAGTTTTATCTTCAAAACAAACTAAGTCTTTTGTAAATAATGATTTTGGTATTAAAAATTTTGATGATGAAATTTATGTTCCAATTACTAGTCTTATTTATAGATTGTCGGTACCTTCTTTTAATCAAAGAGTGATATCACCACTTGGAAATTTTAATCAGTCAACGCAAAATGTATTTTCTCCTTCTTTTTCCGAGAGATTTTCGATAAATCAAATTACGGCTAAGGTAAAAAAAAGCGCTTCAATTTATGTTGCGGTTGAGCTTATTAAGAAAGTATTGGAGCGCCGGCATTATGGAGTGGGTGATTATGAGATTATAGTTCCCGAAGAGCTATTGGAAAAAAAACAAAAAACTCAAAATATTTTTAATATAGTAATGGGAGCAATTGCCGGTATTTCTCTTTTGGTTGGCGGTATAGGCATAATGAATATTATGCTCGCAAATATTCTGGAAAGAACAAAAGAAATCGGAATCAGAAGAGCAATGGGTGCTACCAAGAAAGATATTTTACATCAATTTTTGTTTGAAGCACTTTTAATAAGCGGTTCCGGCGGATTGTTTGGTATTCTTACGGGGTACTTTCTTACATCAGTAATTTCCGAATATGCCGGATGGAGAACAGCTATAACACCATTCTCCGTGATATTGGCTTTTCTAGTTTCAATTGGTGTTGGACTTCTCTTTGGGATATTGCCGGCTAAACGAGCTGCTGGAAACGACCCTATTGAATCTCTTAGATATGAATAATAATGCGAGTTACTTGGATTTTACTTCCGTTCTTAGCCTAATATAATGGTTAACCCATGAAAAATTTTATATTTCTTTTTTTGTTAGCGATTCTATACAATACAAATTTATTCGCCCAAAAAATATTAACAATTAACGATGCTGTTGCAATTGCGTTAGAGAAAAGTTTTACTATTCAATCTTCAAAACATACTTTGCTAAGTGCACAAAATAGTTTTGATGCGGTAAGGATGGGATTCAGATCTTCAATTAATCTTGAATTCGATTTGCCCAGGTATTCTAGAACTCTTTCCAGTCAGTTTAATCCTTTATTGGGTTCCGATCAGTTTTTCTCTGTAGGTAATACAACCTTTGAGGGCAGACTTAGAGTGAACCAACCACTTTTGTTCTCGAATGGAACGCTTGCAATAACGGGTTCAATTTTTGGACGAGATCAATTTAATGTAAGTTCGAGTAGTTCACGGGATTATTTCTCCAATTTAAGCATTCAATTACGGCAGCCGCTTTTTTCATTTAATTCTCAGCTTGCTAGTTTAAGAAGATCTGAAATTAGTTTTGAAAAAATGAAGAGAAATTACACTCAGGCAGAAAGAGATCTTATATTTAACGTCACCTCATCTTTTTTGAATTTATATAAAACTAAAAAAAGTCTTGAAATAACGGAAGAAAAGGTTAAACAAACTGAAGAATCTTATTCAACAGCTATGAGTAAATATAAAGCGGGACTGATTGCAGAAGTTGATGCCTTACAATTAGAGGTGGATTATGCGTCAAGTAAAAACGAATTGCTTAATTCTCGGCAAATGTTTGAAGAGGCTAAAAACGAATTTAAAATACTAATTGGATTGGGATTAAATGAGGATTTCGATATAAACATTCAACTTGATTATACACCTATAATTCTTGATAATGAATCTATTACAAAGAAGGCTTTGGAAAACAGAATTGATTTACTTAATGCCGAATTCGAACTTGAATTAAATAGGATCACTATTGATGAAATCAATTCTCTTAATTCGATTAAGGTGGAAGTAAATGCGAGCTATGGATTAAATAAGAATGATGATCTCTTGGCAAACATTTTTAAACATTTTGGAGAATCCCGAAGTGTTACTATTACTGTTTCTGTTCCGGTATTCGACTGGGGGAAGAACTCTCTGTCTGCCGATGCAGCCGCCACAAATTTGAAAATTGCAGAGCTTTCAAAGGAGAACCTTAAAAAGCAAATCACCAAAGAAATTCTTTCCGCCGTTAACAAGATTAACTCTGCAAAAGCGAGAGTAGAAATTCTTAATAAGAGCGTTGATATTGCTGAAAAAAGTTATTCCATAAGTGTAGAGAGATTTAAAACCGGTAATGTTACTAGTTTTAATCTGTCCCAAATACAATTGAAACTAACAGATACTAAATTAAATAGCCTTAATGCTGTTATTGACTATTACATTGCCATTGCGGATTTAGAAAGAAAATCTTTTGCTAAAATAGCCCATTAAAAAATGCACTTTAATTTTCTTTTTTTTCACTTGTTTTTTTAATAGTAATTATTATTTTACATATAAATTAATTATACATAAGACGAATTAATCATGGGGGTAAAATGAACATTTTACACACAAAAGAAATAACCCATCTCATAAATCAAGATAATTAGATTCCGTCAACTTACTATGGGAGGTACGAGCATTTTTGTCTGGTAATCTATTTGTGTTCCATGGCTGCTCACCATATTGTACACAAAAACTAATTATTATTTTATCAAACTTAAGGAGTTGTAAAAATGAAAAAGCAGTATCTATTAATTTTGTTTTTATTATGCTTGATGTTAACCCAAACAAGTAGCATCATGGCACAATCCATTACAATCACACCGGCAGATCAAACTTCATTTAACACTTATGGGTCGGGAATGAATGTAGATATAACATTTAGCGCTTATGGATTATGTTCCACATTATTTCAAGGTCAATTTAGAAATTTTGAAATATACTATTATGTTGATGGTGTCCAAATCGATGTCTACCATTCCCCTGATAATTATCCGGTAAATACTTGTGGTTTATCACATGTTTACTCTACAGCACGATATTTAAGTATTGGAACTCATTATTTTCGCGCTGTCGCTAAAAGTTATACAACTCAGCCCCCAGGATTGGACCTATGGCTTTCTGTCTCTCAAGTAGAACAGGAGAATAGAATATATATTAACCAAATTCCACAACCTGTTTTTTACGACGTTACAATAGCATCGACTGATCCTGAGCCAACAAGTGGAAACAATTATATCATAGATGGGGTAAATTCCACTAATGGCGGCACTTTTCAATGGGAACAGGGTACCTCTCATACTTTGGTAGCCGCATCCTCAATCAATGCTTGTGGATATACATTAAATTTTGTCAGATGGAATGATGGTGTTACGAGTCAAAGTAGAACAATAACTGTTACCGGTAATGCTACTTATTACGCGATATACAGAGACAAATATGGTAACAATCCTTGTATAAGCTTGGAATAAAGTTTTAAAGGGCCCCATAGGGGCTCTTTTTTCATGTACTAAATAAAAAATAAAAGCAAAATCGCTTCATTTTAAGTTTACAGACTATTTGTTCGCTCCAACAATATTGACCGTTACTTCAATTGTATCGGCTACTTTCTTACCAACTACCGCATTATCTACATCATAATCGGAAAGACTAACCTTAAACTTTGTTCTAAGACCCAGCAAATCTCCCGGTGAGCGTTTCTGTGTTTGCTCGTTCTCATCTAAATAAACTGCCTCAACATCAGAGGTGATTTCTTTAGTTACACCGTGAAGCGTAAAATTTCCTTTAGCCTTGAATTCAATTTTGTTATCGGCAGTCTGCTTTGCGTTTTCAACATATTTCAATTCAAAAATAATTTCCGGAAATTTCTTTTCGTTCAGCCAGTTTGCACCTTTTAAGTGAGAGTTTCTTAATTCTATCCCTGTATTCATTGAAGCGACCTTAACAACAATTTTTCCTTTTACTGTTTTGGCAAAGTTTGCGATATCAAAAGAAACATTTCCGGAAATTGCATTTACAGTTCCATTAATATCTTCCAGCGGAGTGGTGCTAAAGAAAGTTATTTGGTTCTTGCCGGCTTTATCTTCAAAGTCAAAAGTTTGACTTCCCTTTGCCTTCACTTTGAAGCCTTGCGCTTGTAGTGAGAATGATGATATTAATACAACAATTGCAAGAATTATAGATCTATTCATTTCAATTCCTCTCTGATTTTTTGGTTCTGAAAAAGAAAAATAAAATTGCTCCTATTAGAAAACTTATTCCGCTGATGGCACCGCTTAAATCTAAGCCCCAGATAAATTTATCCACCCACTTTTTTTCTGTCCATCCAAAGAGCTCATCTTTCTGCTCTACCAAAACTTGTGTCTTGGTAAAAATTTCTGTTCCGCTGGCAATCCAAACAACAAGTGATAACACAATTATTGCTAATACAGTAACCAAAACTACTTTTTGTTTTTTGTTCATGGCGATTCCTTTACAGCAAGATTTAATTAATGTTATAACAACTAATTTACCGGCAAAGGTTCAATAAAGTTCAAATTTCTTATTGGAGAGATAAATTTTTGTCAAATTGATTCTCAGAAGCGAATCCCGTAATTTTTCACCCGTTCAAACGGTAGTTAATCATTTTTCACCTATTACAAGCGGATCAATCATGAAAATCCATGAATATCAAGCAAAAGAAGTTTTAAAAAAGTATGGCGTTCCGGTTCAAGATGGAATTGCAATCAAAGATCTTTCTCAATTCGATTCTGCTATTAGCGAGCTTCAAGCACGCGGAATCAATCAATACGTAGTTAAATCTCAGATTCATGCCGGCGGAAGAGGAAAGGGAAAACTCTACAATCCTTCCAACAGAGAAGAATTAATTCTTGAAGGCGGTGTTAAGTTTACAACCGATACAGAAAAAGCGCGCGATTATGCTTCCAAGATGCTTGGCAATTTGCTCGTTACACATCAAACCGGTGCTGAAGGTAAAATTGTTCAAACACTTTTCATCACCGAAGGACTCGATTACAAGAAAGAACTTTATCTCGGAATTTTATTGGACCGCGCTGTTTCTAAAAATGTAATCATGGCTTCTACGGAAGGCGGAGTGGAAATAGAAAAAGTTGCGGAAGAGACTCCTGAAAAAATTATTAAGGAATGGATTGAACCTTCTACCGGAATTCAATCTTTCCAAGCAAGAAAAATTGCGTTTGGATTAGGTTTAGAAGGCGCGGCATTCAAGAGTTTTACGAGCTTCATTATGAAACTTTACAAGGCTTACGAAGAAACAGATGCTTCAATGCTCGAAATCAATCCGCTCGTTATTACTAATGATGATAAAATTCTTGCTCTCGATGCTAAAATGAATTTTGATGATAACGCGCTTTTCCGCCATCCGGAAATTGTAGCATACAGAGATTTGAACGAAGAAGCTCCGCTCGAAATCGAAGCTTCCAAATTCAATTTGAATTACATTAAACTGGATGGAAACGTTGGCTGTATGGTAAATGGTGCCGGACTCGCAATGGCAACTATGGATATCATCAAACTTGCCGGCGGAGAACCCGCTAACTTTTTGGATGTTGGTGGCGGAGCTAATAAAGAAACAGTAGCCAATGGTTTCAAGATTATTCTTTCCGATCCCAACGTGAAAGCATTGTTAATAAATATTTTTGGCGGGATTGTTCGCTGCGACCGTGTAGCTCAAGGTGTTATTGATGCGGTGAACGAAGTATCTGTTACTGTTCCTATTGTTGTTCGTCTCGAAGGTACAAACGCAATAGAAGCTAAAGAAATGTTGGAAAGCTCCGGATTAAATTTCTCTGTTGCTACTTCACTTCAAGATGCCGCTGGAAAGGTCACATCAGTTTTAGCTACTGCATAACGATTAGCCCCGGTTTAAGCCGGGGCCAATCTTGAAACTTTATTATTGTATTTAATGTTAGAATTGGAAATATCGAAAGCGAAAATGATTGAGATAAAAATTACAACGGATAATGCTCTCAGACTCCTTATGGAAAGAATGAAGTTTGAGTTAAGTCTAAGGCAAAAATCCGGAATGATAAAACATGGAATGCATCTTGATGAACTATCGTTTAGTGAGACAATGCGTCTTGTGGAATCGTCGGTTTTCGATACTATATTTTTGCTTCCTGTTGAAATTATTACCTCGCAAACGAATTTGGTTTCTATAATTGCTTCAACAGTACGGGCGCTAAGTAGAGTATTGCATAAGGAAGAGTTTCTACTGTTCAGCGATAGACAATCCCGTAACTTGATCGAGCCAATCAGAAAATTCTTAATCCGCGAAACAAGAGCTAATAACTTCTTAAAAAACTAATTTTTCAAAAGCATATGTTCGATTAACCGCAATTTTCGTAATTTTAATAAGACAAAAACATTCCATACTCTTTCGATAAGGTGATTTATATGAACGGACTAAACGGTGATAACGAGCTAGTTTATAAAGCGCTTAGAAAATTTGAAAGCACATACGGCTCTTCCGATCACGTTTCAATCACAGTTTCTCCCGCAAGTTTAATCTTACTTGGAGATCACACTCATTATAACGAAGGTGTTTTGCTTTCAGTTTGCGTTAATAGAGTATGGACTGTTCTTATTCGAAAAAGGAAAGATAGAGTTGTAAACTTTGCCTCGGCAGATTCTGATAAATTTTTAAGTACCACTTTCGATTCGCTGGAACAAATAGATTGCAACGAGTTCAATTTGTTAAGACACTTAACAAAAATGTTAAATGAACAAGAACTTATAAAACTTGGTTTCGATTGCGTCATTTCGTCAAATGTGCCGGAATGTTTAGGATTAGGCTCGTTAGCAGGGATGCAGGTTGCTTTTGTGAATAATATTAAAAAGGTTTATTCACTTAACGTTGAGGATGAACTGCTACTTGATCTCATTAAGAAAAATGAAACTCCTGTTATAGGTAAAATTTCAAATCAAGCACATCACCATACGGCTCAGAATGGCAAAGAAGGAAAAATTTACAATTATGATCTACGTACTAAAAACAGTCAGTACATTAATTTTTTTGATAGAGAATTAAATATTGTTATTTGTGATACCAAAGAAGCAATTATAAATCCGCAGGAGAGATGTAACGAAAGAGTTGAAGAATGCGAGGTTGGTGTTAAAGGGTTGCGTTTGTATATCTGGGGAATAAAAAATTTACGCGATGTGGAATCAGACTTCCTTCTAAGACATTATCATATGTTGCCGCACAGAATTTTTAATAGAGTGCTTTATAATGTGAATGAAAGAAAAAGAGCAGAGAGTGCAGTTAAGTTTCTAAGAAAAGGAATGATGGAAGATTTTGGAGTGCTTATTACAGAATCTCACTGGAGCCTTTCTAAAGATTATGAAATCAGCAACGACAATTCGGATTTTATTGTAACTGAAGCAGTGAAGTTGCCCGGGGTACTCAGTTCAAAGATGATAAGTTGCTCGCCAATAAAAAGCGTATTTAACATTGTTGAAGGGAAACTAACAGATAATTTTGTAAAAAAAATCGGGCGGCTTTATAAAGATCATTTTGGTACAGAGCTAAAATTCCACATCTTAAAAATCACACATGGAGTTAAAAGAGTTTCTAATAAAGAAGTGATGACGTTGTCCAATTAAGTCGTCATAGATATTTCTCTTTTCAAATCCAACTTGATTTTCACTTTTGTTAGCTATACATTTTCCCACAAAATTAATACGGAGTTTTGATGAGTTTTTCCGAGGATTTTCTGAATAATGACGGAGAATCGGTGTATGATGAAGCGGAGTTAAAAGAAAAGATTATTATTTGTAAAGAACATATACAAAACGGTACAACAATTTCTTCTTTGGATTTTTTGGAAGAAACAATCGAGATGTGTGTTGATTATGATTACGTTGACGATGGTTTGCTGTTGGTAAATGAGGTTTTAAACATAGCCCCTTATAATTCCGAAGCATGGCATTTTAAAGGTATCCTGCTAAATAATTCTTTTGTTTTCGAAGAAGCATATCATTGTTTTGAAAAAGCTCTTTCACTCAATCCAAACGATGTCGAAACCTACATTAACAAATCTATTGCCGAAGATAATCTTGGAATGTTTGAAGAAGCTCTGCAATCTCTGCAAACGGCGTTTAGTATTGAACCTTCCAACGAAGAAATTCTTTTTAGCTTAGGTGTTTTGTATGAAAAGAAAGAAATGTTCGATGATGCGATTCAATATTTTAACAAAGCATTGGAAATAGACCCCGAGTACATGGAAGCATTGTACGAAATTGGTTTTTGCTATGAGAACTCAGATAGATTAGATGAAGCATTGCAAACATATGATAAGTATTTGGAGTTGGACCCGAATAGTTTTACAGCTTGGTATAATAAAGGAATTGTTCTTGTACGCGCTGAAAAGTATCAACAATCTATAAATTGTTTCGAGCTTTCAATTGCCCTACGTGATGATTTTTCCAGCGCTTGGTTCAATGTTGGTTACGCCTATTCGCAAGTAAACAGAACAAAAGATGCACTGATTGCGTATAAAAAAGCTTACGAGTTAGATCCCACTGATGAAACTGTTCTTTACAACATGGGACAGATTTACGAAGAGGAACACAAATACAATCAAGCAATTCGTAATTATACTGAGGCAATTAAACTTGATCCGGGATATTACGAAGCTTTTCTTGCTCGCGGATTTTGCTACGACATGATTGGTAAATTCCAATTAGCGCTAAAAGATTTTAATACCTCGATAACGCTAACAACAAATCCGGAAGATGCTTGGATCGCGAAAGCAGAATTGGAATACTCAATCGGGCAATTGCAAGAGTCAATAGAGAGTTACAAGAAGACAATAGAGTTAAACGAAACTAATTTTGAGGCTTGGTTCAAACTTGCCGAAACGTATGTAGAAGTCGGGCAGTGGCTTGAAGCAATTGAAGCGTTCGATAAATGTATTGTTCTTAAATCAGAGGATGCGAATCCTTATTACGGAAAGGCAAAGATTAATTTTATTCTAAGCCATACTCAAGAGGCAATTGAGTGTTTGAAAAAAGCATTCGCTCTCGATCCGAATACTCGAAACAAGTTTACACATGAATATCCTGAAGTAAAGACTTCAAAACTTTTTATTAAACTTATTGATGAGAATAAATCCTAATTGTTAATGCAAGTACAAAATAAATTTAATCAGAACACTAAGATCATTGGCGTTATTGGTCACCCAATCAAACAATCGTTCTCTCCGCTGATGCACAACATTTCGTTCGAACTTTCCGGCTTGAACTATTTATATCTTCCGTTTGATGTTCCTCCTGCTGCATTGAAAGATGCATTGAAGGGCATGAACGCACTCGGAATAAAAGGTTTTAACGTTACTGTTCCGCTAAAAGAAAAAGTTTTACCATTGTTAAAAGATGTTTCAGAAGAAGCGAGCATTATTGGTGCTGTAAATACAATTGTAAATGATGAAGGAACGCTTCGGGGTTACAACACAGATGTTCACGGTGTTATAGAATCGTTACTTCCCTATAAAGATGAAATTGCCGGAGCTAAAGTTGCGGTTATAGGCGCCGGAGGCGCTGCGCGCGGTGTAATCTATGCGCTTATAAGAACGTTCAAAGTTGGACACATAACAATTATTAACAGGACAGATCAGATTGGAGAATCACTCAAAGAATATTTCTCCGCGAAAATGCTTTTTACAGAAATGAAATCTATGCCGCTTGTGCCGCCCGATCTTGTAGAAACATTTCGTGATTCGAAACTGATAGTTAACACAACTTCTATGGGAATGTATCCAAACGTTGATGATTCGGCTACAACAATTAAAGAATCGTTTATGAATGGACAAATTGTTTTCGACGTTGTTTACAATCCGGTTAAAACGAAATTGCTCCGCCTTGCAGAATCTCAAGGTGCAACTATTGTAACCGGATTAAAAATGTTCGTTGAGCAAGGTGCAAAATCTTATGAATTGTGGACCGGACAAAAAATGCCGATTGATAAAGTTTACAAGGCAATAGAGTCCTACTTAATCAGCTAACATTATTCCACGCTGAATTAACCAACTCTTGCACATTTCTGTCCACTGTAATTCAGTCCCTTTTTCTCTTCCCATTCCGTAACCATGTCCACCTTTTTCAAAAATGTGGAGCTCACCCGGAATGTTATTTCTCTTTAATGCTAAGAAATAATTTATGCTGTTTTCTATAGGAACCGTATTGTCATCCCGTGAATGAACAAGGAAAGTTGGCGGTGTAAGTTTGCTTACTTGTTCTTCGTTGGAAAAATGTAGAATCAACTCTTGCGAAGGATTTTCTCCCAAAAGATTTCTTCTCGAACCAAGGTGGGTGACTTCATCCTTCATTGAAATTACCGGATAGATTAGTAATGAAAAATCCGGACGAGCGCTGATAGTATCAGAATTATAAATTTTTTCATTGAAATGAGTGGCAGCGGTTGATGCAAGATGAGCGCCGGCTGAAAAACCAATAATGCCAATCTTAGCCGGGTTAATATTCCACTGCGCGGAGTTTCTTCTAACAAAGCGAATTGCTTCTTGTGCGTCTTGAAGAGGACCAACGTTTTTGTTCACCATAATTGTATCGTTTGGCAATCTGTACTTAAGTATGAAAGCGGCAAAACCAAGCTTGTTAAACCACTTTGCAATTTGAATTCCCTCATGATCAATAGCGAGAACCTTATATCCACCGCCCGGGCAAATAACAATTGCACTTCCATTTGCTTTTTCTTTCTCCGGCAGAAAAACACTTAAAGTTGGATTAGTAACTTTCTGAATACGAATTGCGCCGCTTTCCAGAACTAAATTTTCTTCGACATATTTTGAGTTTACAATCACACCGGGAATTTTGCCTTCCCATAGATTAACAACTTTATCTTGTGCAGAAGAGTTTGCAAAAAATAATACGAGCATTATCTGTAGAGCAAAAACAAATTTCCATTTCATATAGAGCCGTTGTTAAGTAAGTTGATCCAATGTGTTTTTAATTCGTTTAGCGCCTTCAACTAATTTATCCATAAAAGTTGAATAAGAAATACGTATGTAACCATCGGAGCCGAACGCGCTACCCGGCACTGTAGCCACTTTAGCTTTGTAGAGCAAGTACATGGAAAGATCAAATGAGTTTTCTATTCTAAGTACGTCTGCAGATTTGTGAAAGAAAGCTGAAACATTTGGAAAGAGATAAAACGCTCCTTCCGGTTTGTAACATGTTAAGCCGTCAATAGAAGTAAGTGCTTCGTGCAAAAAATTTCTGCGTCGTTCAAATTCTTTTCTTGCTAATTCAACAGATTCTTGCTGCCCTGTTAGCGCTTCTAATGCAGCCGCCTGGGAAATTGAAGAGGCATTACCGGTACTGTGGCTCTGGTACTTGCTCATCGCGTTGATAATTTCTTGGGGTCCTGCAGCATAGCCAAGTCGCCATCCGGTCATAGAATAAGCTTTGGAATGACCATTAATTGTAACAGTCTTACTTTTTACTTTTTCATTTAATGCGGCAACACTAAAAAATTGAAAATCATCATAGATGATCTTTTCATAAATTTCATCACAAAGAATATAGATTCGCGTTCCATCTATTACTTGTACAAGTTTTTCAAGTTCCTCTTTTGTATAAGCTGTTCCGGTTGGATTACAAGGATTACAAAGTATCAACAGTTTTGTTTTTTCAGTAATTGCATTTCTTAGCCGCTGCGGAGTAATCTTAAAGCCGGATTCTTCAGTTGTTGGAATTATAACTGACTTCCCGTGAGCAAGCGAAACCATTTCCGGATAAGAAACGTAGTAGGGAGAAGAAATAATCACTTCATCATCAACACAGACAAGCGCTTGAATTGCATTGTAAAGGCTTTGCTTTGCCCCGGCAGAAACAATTATTTCATTTGGTGAATAAGAAAGCTCGTTATCATTTTTAAATTTATTAGCTATAGCTTCCCGCAGTTCGATTATACCGACATTGTTTGTGTACTTAGTAAAATTATTATTGATAGCCCGAACAGCCGCATCTTTTATGTTCTGTGGTGTAGGGAAATCCGGCTCACCAACTGTCAGATCAATTACATCTTCGCCCCGCATTTGCATTTCTTTTGCTTCGGCGGCTACCTTCATTGTTGGTGATAAACCAATCTTACTAACACGCTTCGAAATTGGCAATTTTTTACTCCTTTTGATTTTCTAAAAAGCACAAATCGTGTGCGAATATAGCATAAGCAGATTAAAGTTGAAACTTGACTTAAATGTTTGATGATTCTGTAGAAATATTTTGTTCATCAAAAATTTTTCTAAAATAAAGTTTTATCTATTAGAAAATGAGCTGTTTTTGCACTTGCCGGATTAGCTTCTTACCAGGTTCTTTTTTTAATACACAGAGTCTAAAATTTTTCAAAAAAAAGAGGATAATAACTTGGATTTTATCTGGAATAAGATGGCTACGAGAATAATCTATACTGCCGACATTACTGCCGGTATGGAGCTGACAGAATTTGTAAAAAATTTATACGGACAAATGCTGCTTCCCTCCGGAACTATATTAACGGAAAACCACATTAGTCTTTTTAAGACGTGGGGAATTCAAGCGGTAGTTATTAATTCGGATGAGCCGGAAGTGCCCGCTGATTTAACCTCGGCGCTGGATTTTGAGACGATGACAATTCTTAAAAAGAGGATGAATTGGACACCGATGAATGACCAAGAAATGGATCTTTTCAATCTTGCTGTGCAAACAATTTCAAAACAAAAATAGCAGCCGGCTCAAATGGATATCAGCGAAAAGATCAGAACATCAGTAAATAATTTACCTACACTGCCAACAATTTATACTCAGCTTTCATTAGCTATCGAAGACCCGCTGGCAACCAACGAGAAAATTGCAAAGATCATTTCCTCAGATCAAACTTCTGCATTTAAGGTTTTGAAGGTTGCAAACTCTCCGCTCTATGGATTACACGGGAAACTAGATTCGATTTCGCAAGCGCTGATGTACCTGGGACACAACGAAGTAAAAAATATTGTTTTTTCCTTATCCGTAATGAAGATGTTTTCTAAAGATAAAAATGTTCGTGGTTTGCGCCCGGTTGATCTTTGGGCACACTCAATTGGAGTTGGTGTAATTACAAGAAATATTGGTTTGGCAATGGGCGAGAAAAATGTTGAAAACTATTTTCTCGCCGGGGTTTTTCATGATATAGGGAAAATTATTTTTCTTGAATTCGCAGTGAAAGAGTATCAAAAGGTTATGGAGCTTGTCGTAGAAAAAAAATGCCGGATTAAAGATGCTGAGAAAGAAGTTTTTGGAATAGATCATGCAAGCGCCGGTCAAATCTTGGCTGATAAGTGGAGAATCCCTCAGAATATTCAAGACATAATTTATAATCATCATATGGAACAAAAAGCAAAAGAAACAAATACACTGCTGGCTTCTGTTCATCTCGGAAATATTGTTGCTCACATACTTGGTTTCGGCTTTTCAGGCGATAACCTAATCCCTCAACCAAATCCAATCATCTGGGATGCATTAAAGCTTAGACGTGGTACAATTCTTTCTCTTAAGGACAAATTTATTGATGATTATTCTCATACAATTAAAATGATGCTTATGTGATTGATATGTCTGAAAATTACAAAGAAAAATATGGCAGTCTGAATTCGGTTTTAAGATTCTTACAACCCGGGTCTTCTGTATCAACGAATGCGAATGATTTGATTTCGCAGTTGAATGCCGAATGCAGCAAGCTTACTAACTGCAGAGTGGCATCATTTTTTTTACTTAACCAAACAACTTTTGAGTTTGTGTTAACCGGTACCTACTCCTCGCTTTCCTCATTTGAGGCAAGAAAAGTATTTGGCGATTTGATAGAAGCCGGATTTTTATCCGAGACTTTGAAATCGGGCAAAAGTACTCAAAAACAAATAAGCTTCTACGAAGTAGCGTACTTAATTCCTATTAAATCCAATGAAATGGTTTTCTCTTTTCTGCTTCTAATTATTGAAAAAAAAATCATACTTAGTGAAGAAACTCAGTTAGTTCTTTCAGCGCTAACTTTAATTTTTACTTTAAAATATTTCCAATTATCAGTCAGCAATAAAAACACTTCAAAAGAAAGTAAAGGAAAAACCGAGCTGATTGAACAAATAAACAATCTGAAACAAGGAACAGAAGATTTACACAAAATTATAGATTCGATTCACGAAGGAATTTTTCTGATTGATAAATCTTCCAAGCTAATTCAAGACGCTAACCAAACAGCAGTAAACCTTATTTGCACTCCGAAGGAAAATTTGATTGGAAAAGAAAAGGATAACTTCTTCTTGTTATTCGACAACAACGTTTTTAAGGATGAAATTATTACAAAAGAAGAAGCGCTATTAATAACTGCCGAAGGAAATGCTGTACCGATAATTTATGCTACGTCAGACATATTGATTGATAAATACGAATATCAAATTATCAGCTTCCTTGATATCTCCGAAAGGAAGATGATGGAAGACAAAATTCAGCAATCCCGTTTTGAGTTAGAGCATCGTGTAGAAGAGAGAACAAAAGAATTAGGTAAAATTAACTATGAACTTAAAAACGAAATTTTGGAAAGAGAAAAAGCGCAACAGGAAAATCTGAAACTTTTATTGGCTGTCCAGCAGACTAACTCTCTAATTACAATTACCGACTTAGAAGCGAAAATTGAATATGCCAATGAAGCAATATGTGCTAAAACGGGATATACTCTTGCAGAATTATTAGGGAAAACGCCCGCGATTTTTAAAGGCAAAGGTTTAGACAGCGAAAGCTATAAGGCATCTTATAATGCAGTTAGAAGCGGCGAGCAATGGACGGGGGAACATATGATGAAGAAAAAAAATGGCGAGCTGATTTGGGTTTATGCTCACATATCTCCTATTAAGAACCCGGCAGGTAAAATAATTAACTACCTTGGTGTGCAAGAAGACATCACTGAACGAAAACTGGCTGAGGAACAATTATTCCAGGCTAAAGCTAAGGTTGAGAAAGCTGAAAAAGCAAAATCGGCTTTGCTCGCCAATATGAGTCACGAGTTTAGAACGCCGCTCATTTCTATTCTTGGATTTAGTGAATTATTAGAATTTGAGTTAACTGAAAAAGAACAAATAGAAATGATTCATGCTGTACAAAGCGGCGGGAAACGATTATTGAATTCACTGGAAAACATACTGCTGCTTTCACACCTGGAATCTTCCAATCTTAAATTCGCAATGAAAAAGATTAATGTCATTTCTTTACTTCGAAGCAGCGTAGCTTTGTATAGCCAAGAGGCTAAACAGAAATCGTTAACCCTTGAATTCGATTCCGCCGTAAGAGAAATAATAATTACTTCGGAAGAAAAATATCTTTCCTTAATCATTAATAATTTACTCGATAACGCAATAAAATTTACTATTAACGGAGGAATAAAAATTAATGCCGGGTACTCATTCGAGAATAACATTGAATATGCATTAATAAGTGTACAAGATACTGGTATTGGAATTGCACCGGAAGACCAATCACAAATCTTTGAAGCTTTCCGGCAAGCCTCGGAAGGCTATAATAGAAACTATGAAGGTTTTGGGCTTGGCTTAACAATTGCCCAAAAAACAATTCATCTTATGAATGGAAAAATAACTGTGCAAAGTACCCCCAATATCGGCTCAATATTTACTATTTGGATTCCTACCGACTCTTCAAATAAAATTAATCTGTTACTTAATAAATTATTCGATTAAATAAATCAACTATCCTAATACACTATAACTTTCTAACAATATAGGGAAAACACATGGCGCTAATTCAATGGAATTCCACACTCTCGGTAAACATTACCCAAATTGATAACCAGCATATGAAACTTGTTGAACTGGTTAACACATTACACGACAGAATGAAAGAGGGTAAGGGTAAAGCAGCTTTATCGGGAATTTTGAATGAGCTAACAAATTACACAGTCTATCATTTTAAAACCGAAGAAGATATTTTTCGTAAATATAATTACCCGCAAACCGATGCTCACTTAAAAGAGCATGATGCGTTAGTTCAGCAAGTAGTTAAGTTGAAAGCAGATTTCGACAACGGTAAATCCGTATTAACGCTTGATGTCATGAATTTTCTTAAAGATTGGCTTACACTTCACATAATGGGCGATGATAAAGCATATACACCTTTCTTAAAATCGCAAGGAATTGTATAGCCGTCTCTGACTGTAAATTGATTAAAAAACCCGCAGCTGCGGGTTTTTTACTAACAGAGTCAAATTAAAAACTAAAATGCATTGTTTAAGCTGAGTGCAAACTGCCCGGTAAAGTTAGAGTAGTTCAAAGTTACTTTCGAAAGGGGACTCTTAATTTTTTTATAGTCGTTGGCAGCTAATACACCGGATATATTTCTCGAGACCAACTTAGTCCCATCCTTCAATTCAACCAATACTTCCATTTGTCCGCTGGTTACAGAATTGGTTGCATATGAAATTTTAATTGAGTCCGAAACGACTTGAATATTATAAACTTCCTGCTTAGTATAATTTTTGGCAACTATACTATAGCTAAAATTTTCCGTTGTCGAATTTGTTGCTATCACCGGTGCTGTCACTTCGGGAAGAGAAAAGGGGTTGCTATCTTCATTTTTGCATGAGCTAAAAAAAACAATTGCTAAGAATAGAACAGATACTAAAGCAAAACTCTTTTTCATAACTACTCCAATTAGCGGGATAGTGTGTGCTATCCCGCATTAAAATTACTTTACAGTAGATAAACGCTTTGGTCCCGCATTAATAACTTCTTGCGAGCAGCCTTTTTCGAACAGTTTGAAATTCTCATTGAAGCGAGCAGCAAGAGCATCATATTTTTTCCAGTACTCATCTTTGTTGCCCCAGGATGCTTCGGGATATAATACATCTTCAGGAACATCCGGGCAGCTCATCGGTACTTCGTAACCAAACAATTTGTCTTTTCTATATTTAACTTCATCAAGCTTACCTTCTAACGCTGCGTTCAAAAGATTGCGTGTATGGCGAATGCTGATACGTTTGCCAACGCCAAATCTTCCGCCGACCCATCCGGTATTTACAAGCCAAACGTTTGCCTTGTTTTTCAGAATTCTCTGCTTCAGCATTTCTGAATAATCGAACGGATGACGCACCATAAAAGGTCCGCCGAAACATGCGGAAAAAGTTATTTGCGGTTCAATGCCTAAACCAATCTCCGTTCCCGCAATCTTAGAAGTATAACCACTGATGAAATGATATTGCGCTTGTTCCGGATTTAACCGAGCGATTGGAGGCATCACGCCGGAAGCATCGCATGTTAAGAATATTACATTCTTTGGATGCGAGCGTACATAACCATCTTTAATAACATTTGGAATAAAACCGATGGGATAAGAAGCGCGCGTGTTTTCTGTAATTGTATCATCATCAAGATCAATGTTTCTTGTTACTGGATCGAAAACTACATTCTCAAGAATTGTTCCGAAGCGTTTTGTTGTCTCAAATATTTGCGGTTCATGATCGGCGGAAAGGCGTATTACTTTTGCGTAGCATCCCGCTTCAAAATTGAAAACTCCTTGCGAGCTCCAGCCATGTTCGTCATCGCCAATTAAATTACGCTTTGGATCTGCTGATAAAGTAGTTTTTCCAGTTCCGCTTAAACCAAAGAACAAAGCCACATCGCCGCTATCGCCAACGTTTGCAGAGCAATGCATTGGCAGTACGTCTTGGTACGTAAGCAAGAAATTCAAAACGGTGAATACTGATTTCTTAATCTCGCCGGCGTAAAGTGTATTGGCAATAATTGCTGTGCGCTGGTCGAAGTTTAGAATTATTCCGGTATCGCTTCTTGTTCCGTCTGCAATCGGATCAAGTTTAAATCCGGGAACGGCAATAACGGTAAAGTCCGGCACAAAGTTTTTTAATTCATCTTTGTTAGTTGTTGTAAGAAACATGTTACGAGCAAACATGCTGTGCCATGCTTTTTCAGTAATAATGCGAACCGGCATTTTATAATCGGGATCGGCACCGGCGTAACAGTCTTGCACGAATAATTCTTCGCCTTGCGCCCATGCATGAAATCTACCAACAAGCTGAGACCATTTTTCATGAGCATAAGGACGATTATAGTTTCCCCACCAAATATCTTTCTTGGTAGATTCTTCTTGAACAATAAATTTATCCGAAGCAGCGCGGGCTGTGTGCTTTCCAGTGTTTACAATTAACGGTCCATCCTTAGAAAGCTTGCCTTCATTACGGAAAATCACTTCTTCGTATAAAGCTTCGTGCGGAAGATTCCAGTAAACGCGATCAAGATTAGTTATGCCTTGGTTCTTTAATCTAAAATCTGAAGCGAGTTCTAAAGCTTGTTTGCTTGCAGGTGTTTGAAAATCGAGATATTTGCTCATGACCAATCCCTCACTAATTTGCGGTCTCCAATGTAAAGTTCGTTTGGTGAGTTGGGATCAAGCGCCCATTTCATTCTTTCAATTCCTTCTGTGATATCTTTTATTGTTCCGCAATAGCTAATGCGCAAGTGACCATCCAAACCAAATTCTTTTCCGGGAACAGTAAGCACCATAACTTTATCAATTAAGAATTGAGAAAGTTTTTGCGAATCTTTTTCGTAAGCGGAAAAATCAGCGAAGAGATAGAATGTTCCATCCGGTACATTAACTTTTACGCCTTCAAAAGAGCGAAGCTGTTCAACCAAAACGTTACGGTTGTTTTCAAGAGTAACGCGCAGACTTTCTACACCGGATTGGATACCATTGAGAGCGCCAACCGCGGCCTTCTGCAAAAGAACAGATGGACCGGAAGTTTGATGTCCTTGAATATTCGACATTGCTTCGATTAATTTTTTGTTGCCAACAGCCCAACCGATTCGGAAGCCGGTCATTGCATATTGCTTGGATACGCCATTGATGATAAGCAGTTTTGATTCTTCAACAGATTTTTTTGTGTAGTCGTAAGCGCTGATTGGTTTTCGTCCATCAAATACCAAGCGGTGATAAATATCATCCATTATTAAATAGATTCCTTTGCGCTCGCAGAAATCAACAATATCAGAAATAAATTCTTCGCTGTACATTGCGCCGGAAGGATTATTAGGACTGTTAATAATAATTGCTTTAGTGTAAGTGCCAACGCGCATTTCAATATCCTTTAAGCGGGGATAGAAAGTTCCATCTTCCGGTAAAACCGGAACCGGAATTGCGCCGACGAGTTTTGCCATATCGGGATAACTTACCCAATACGGAGCGGGGAAGAGAACTTCTTCTTGCGGATTTAGAATTGCTTGCAAAGCAACCATAATAGATTGTTTGGCTCCGCTGCTTGCAATTACATTTTCGGGATTAACTTTTCTGTGATAGTATTCTTCGGTGTAGCGTATAATAGATTTTTTCAATTCGGGAATTCCATCTGCCGGGGCGTAACGGACTTCGCCGCTGTTTAACATATTCACTGCTGAAAGAAGAGCATCCATTGGAGCTCTGCTTTTCGGTTCGCCTCCGCCAAGATGAATTACCGGGTCACCTTTTTCTCTTAGTATTGCTGCTTTTTCGTTGAGTGCTAAAGTTGGTGAAGCTTTGATTGATTTTGCAATTAGACTTAAGCTCATAAAGAACCTATTGATATTGATAAAATGGAATATTAGTGTCTTAAACTTATTGGCTTAAGTTCTGATTCGCAAGGGAATTTTGTGGAGTGACAGATTGAAAAATGTGCCTAAGTTCCTATGTGGCAAAGTGCCAGAGGTAAGAAAGCTTATTCCAGCATAGAAATAGAAAAATTTGAACAAATCTAAAAATCTTTTGCTCAGTTACTTAGGAACTAAGTTACTCAGTAACTCAGGCACTCATCTACTTATTCACTTCCTTTAAACATTTTTGAAATGTAGTTAAGCAGATCTTTCTTCTCAAATGGTTTACCCAGGAATCCGTTAAAGCCGGCTGCTTGAAATCTGCGTATGTTTGTCTCCGATACATATCCGGTTAATGCAATAGCCGGAATGTTGACATAATTTTCCATTAAACGAATTCTCTTCAGAACCTCAATTCCATCAATTCCATGTCCGAGACTAATATCAACAAGAAGAAGATCAAACATTTCTTTCTGGGCTGCTTTAACGGCAGATTCGCCATCGCGTACAGGTATTACTTCGCCGGTTTTGGATAGAAAGCGTTCAACTACTTCTATGTTTAGCGGGTTATCTTCAACGAGTAGGATGCGAAGATCTTTATCTAACCCCTTGGAACCGGGCTTGGAGATTTTATTAATCATAACCGGTTCGGGCATTTCTTTTTCAAGAGGTACTTCGCTTAATAGAGGAATTAAAATCGTAAAGGTAGAACCTTTGTCAGGTTCACTTTCAAAAGTTATAATACAATTAAGATTTTGTGCCATTCTCTTTGCTAAGCTTAATCCTAATCCAAGTCCTTCAAAATCTCTTCTGGTTCCTTCGCTTAACTGTTTAAATTCCTTAAATAATGATTTGTACTCTTCTTTTCTAATTCCAATTCCGGTATCAATAATGTTAATTACAGCGTATTCAATTTCGTTTTTAACAATTGGTTTATCAAGTTGAATAGTTATTCCGCCGCGCGAAGTAAATTTTATTGCGTTATCAATAAGATGAGTTGCAATTCTCAGAAGCCAGCCTTCGTCGCAATACGTTGGTTGTGTTTCAAAAGCCGTGTCAACTTCGAAGGAGAGATTTTTTGCATGTGCACGTTCTGCAAAGAACATTTTTAGTTCCTGGCAGAAGAGGACTAAATCTATCGGATTGTTCTTTATTTCAACATCGCCCATTTCAAGTTCTGATAGAGAAAGAATTTCTGTAAATGTACTAGAAAGCCGCTGTCCGGAGGTGATAATTTTCTCAACCATCATACTGCCCTCTTCATCTGTAACATAATCGCGCAGAAGTTGAGAGAACCCAATAATTCCGTTTAACGGGGTTCTAAGCTCGTGGGACATATTAGCAAGCAAAGATGTTTTTACTTTGTATGCATGTTCGGTTTCATCTTTTACAATCAGCATTTCATCATCAAATTTCTTACGGTCGGTTATATCTTCCTTAATAGCAACAAAGTGAGTGATTTTGCCTGAGCTGTCTTTAATTGGTGAAATTGATGCGAACTCCCAGTACAACTCTCCATTTTTTTTCTTGTTTTGAAATTCGCCGCGCCACTCATTTCCGGTTGAAATTGTTTTCCAGAGCTCTTTGTAGAATTCTTCGCTTTGCGTGCCTGATTTCAGAATACGTGGATTTTTGCCGATGACTTCTTTCAAAGTGTAGCCGGTTGTTTCTAAAAATTTCGGATTTACATATTCAATTATGCCGTCAATATTTGTAATAGTAACAGAAGCAGAGTTTTGTTCAACTGCTCTCGAAAGTTTACGAAGTTCCTCTGTCTTGGATTTTATCTCTGTTATATCTCTTATAATAAGCTGATATGCGAGAGCATTGTTTAGATAAAATGGAACTGAAACAATCTCAACATCTAAAGTCTTTCCATCCAAACGGATGATTTTTTCCTCTGCCGCGGGAAGGGGCTTCATTGAAATAGCTGCTGATTTTATCCGTTCGATTGCAAATGCTTTATAATCCGGATGCATAAAATCCAGAACATTTCTATTTATTATTTCATCAATTGAAAAAGCCCCAACCAATTCAACTACAGCGGGATTGCCGTAAACAATTTTTCCGTTTTGGTGAATTACTATTGCATTGGGCGAATACTCAACAACATGGCGGAATCTTTCCTGGCTTTCCTTGAGAGCTCTTTCTGCGCTTTTTCTTTCTGTAACATCGCGAACCACGGATTGGATTGCTCTCATTCCGCGAAATTCTATTGCCGAAGCAGTTGATTCTATATAAGCTAAAGTACCGTCGTTTTTGATAAGCTTATATTCAACGTAAGGAATATGCTCTGCTTCTCCGTTGTTAAGTGTGCGCATTCTTTGTAATACTAATTCGATTGAATCCGGGTGCAGATAATCAACTAATTTTTTACTCTGGAGTTCTTCGAAACTCCTCGCACCAACAAGTTCTAGTGTGGCGCGGTTAGCAAAAACAAATTCCCCGTTAGTATGAACAAAAATTGCTTCTGGTGATTGCTCTACAATCCTACGGTATCTTTCTTCACTATCTAAAAGTTTTTTCTGTGTTTCTCTGCGCTCGGTAATATCACTTATCGAATGAACTGCCCCGGTTAATTGTCCCTCATCATTAATAATTGGATCTACTGTTATAAGAAACCATTTCTCATTTAGCTGATACTCCATAAATTCGCGCTGAAGAGAAATTTTTGTTCTCTGTAATGGGCAATCAAAAATCGGGCTTTCATCCGTGTGAATAATTTCGTAGCAGTGTCTTCCAATTACCTGATCTAACGGTTTACCTATGATTTTTTCTGTGGTTTTATTTGCTCTGATAACAACGGAGTTAAGGTTAATTAACCAAACCGCATCCGAAACCGAATCAAAAGTTGTCTGCCATTCCTTTGCTGCTTTAACAAGCTCATCTTCAAATCTTTTTTGAACAGTTACATCGTATGCAATTCCGGTTACAGACTCTACATTTCCGTTTTTATCAAATAACGGCGTGTAAGAAATATCAAACACAACATCACCAACAGTAGATACTTCTCTGCTTTCAATACCGCTGAGGGCGTTCTTTAAAGCTGCGGCAATTTCCGGATGATATCCATAGACTTCAAGAGCAGAAAGCCCAACAACTTCGCCGGGTTTTAATCCTAATTTAGAAAGCCCGTTTCCTTCCGATAGAGTAAATATTCCGTTCTTGTCTAAAACAAAAATTAATATTGGAGATCTTTCAACAATAAACCGTAACCGGATTTCACTTTCGCGTAGTTTGGATAGTGCGAGATTCCTTTCGGTTACATCATTAGCTACTACCAGGACTGCTGATTCACCACTAAAAGTAATAGGAATAGCGGAAGTCTGAACATCAATCAGCTCGTTATCTATACAATAATATTTTAATTCAATTAGAGGAACAGCAGTATTCTGCTCGTTAACTGTTTTAAGCCTGGTCTGAGCAATACTTAAGTAATCCGGGTGCAAGTAATCATAAAGATTTTTGCCGATAACTTGCGAGGAATCTTGAGCATGAAACAATTTTACACATGCGTCATTAGCGAATAATACTTTTCCATTCTTATGAACAAAAAGCGCAAACGGCGAAGAATCAATTAACTGCCGGTAGCGTTCTTCACTTTCTATGAGTGCATTTTGTGCAACAATTTTTTGAGTGATATCGCCGTATGCAACAACTACACCTCCGTCATCGGTAGGCAGCGGCGCTGCAGTTACGCTTATCCAGGTTATTTCATTGTTCTCTTTAACAACTCCAACTTCAACATCACGGATAATTTTGCCTTCCCTTAGAGCACGCACACTTGCGTATTCTTCCGTTGGCATTATTGATTTATCTTGCCTTACAATTCTTCTTTTAAGGTTATCAATCGTTCTGGTTTTAAGATATTCTTCCGATGTTTCGAATAACAGTTCGAAGGCTTTGTTCGACTCTACAATATTACCTTCGTGATCGGCAACCAGAATTCCAAGGGGGAACGAGTTAAAAAGTATTTTGTATTTCTCGAGAGTAGATTTTAATTCATATTCTAATTTTTTTCTTTCCGTAATGTCTCTGTTTACACTTAGAACGTAATCTTCACCCTCTATTTTTATAATCTTGGAATTTACTTCAACCGGGAAAATTGATCCGTCTTTCCGCTGGTGAATTGTTTCAAACACAAGATTGTTTTTCTCGCGGATTTGGTTAACGCGTAATACATTCTTCTCTTTGTTAGCATTCGGAGAAATAATTTGAATATTACTATTGAGGAGTTCACTCTGTGTGTAGCCGAGAGAGTCACATGCCCGGTCATTTGCATAAAGTATATTTAAGAAAGTGTCCAGCAGAAGAATAGAATCGCTGGCGGAGTTTAGTAAAGTTGCCTGCAGTTCAATGTACTTTTCTCTTGCTCTTTCATTAGTTATATCTTTCATCCTACCGAGGAAGCGTTTTGTTTTACCAGATGCATCTTTAAGGGCAATTCCGGATTGCTCGAGTATTACGTAATGCCCCTCTCTATGCTGAAAGCGGAAAGTGAAATTCAGATTTTCCGAATTTGCAATTGCTTCAGAATTCTTTTTAACGAAATAAGCTTCATCATCCGGATGAACAAGCTTTAGCCATTCTTCCTTTGTAAGTTTTTGATATTCTTCCCTTTCATAACCAAGTATGGTTTTAATATCGCCGTCACGGTAGATCTTGTCATTCTCAATATCGAATTCATAAATAAGATCGCCAGTTTGCTCGCTAATAATTCTAAATCTATTTTCGGAAGAGGATAAGGCTTCAAGTGTTTTCTGCCGTTCAATTTCGGTAGCCGCTCTTGCGCTAAATATGAGCAAAAGTTTTCTAACCAGAGCAATATTCTTAATGGTTTTTTTACTGAGTACTATAAGCAAACCAAGCGGAACGCCATTACTTGAAAAAAGCGGCACGCCGGCATATCCTTCAACAGATAAGTTTTTTAGGATTTTATCTTGAGGGAATATATTTGCAACATTACTTGCGTAAGCACATAATTCTTTTGAAAAAACATTTTCACAAGGTGTACCGGCAAGCTCGTATGAAAAGTTTTCAATTTTTTCGCCGTTTCCATATACTGAAATTGTTCTCATTCGTTCGTTTTTATCGTCTTCACTTAAAACAACTAAAGCAAAATCAGTATTAGCGGCTTTCGTCAAATTTTCTACGAGTGCGTCAAAGAATTCCTGTCCGGTTTTAGTTGATATTCCATCGGCAATTTGATTTATAGTTTGTTGAGCTCTCTTTTGCTCGGAAATATCAATGAACTGACCAATTTGAACACCTATTGGTATTCCTTCGTGAAGAATATTATTTATCTGAAGAATTAGATGTTTTATCTCGCCGGATTTTACTGTTACTTCAACTTCAAAATTCTGAGATGATCCTTCTTTCTCCATCAAGCGGTTGGTAGCTGCACGTACCCTTGTTCTGTAAGTCTCATTCGGAAAAAGTTTTAAGAGCCAGGATTCAATATTCGGTAGTTCTTCGTGAGTATAACCAAAAAGTCTTTCGGCGGCTTTATTGTAATTAAGGCAAATTCCATTTTTCGCAACGGTAACAGTAGCAATCTCAGAGTGTTCAAATACGTTCCATAAATGTTTATACTCGGACTCCCGCAGTTTCTTATCTAAATTTTTTGCTACATCGCTTACTATTCTTTCACTTTCTCTAAGCTGGCTTTCAGCCGCAGTTCTTATGCTTACTTCGTGTTTCAAATTCAAAACAGCGTTTTCGAGCAAAGATGTTTTTTCCTCTATCCGCTCTTCCAAATCATTGTTTAGCTCAACGAGATCAAATTCTATCTTTTTCTTTTCGGTTATGTCTTCAAGGGTTCCGTAATATCTAACAACTCTTTTTTCCTTTCGGTCGTAAATTGGCTTAAAAGTTCCGCGCTGCCATGTAATACTTCCATCGCTCTTAATGATTCTGAATTCAGCAGCGACTTTTATATTCTTATAGATGGACTTGCTCAACTCCAAAATCAGTGCGTGATCTTCCGGGTGGAAATACTTTCTCCAGATTTTAGCGTTCAGCAAATTCCGGAATGGAAATCCCATTTCTTTTTTAAATTCATTAGTAATCCAATCAAGCGTTTTGGATTTATCAGCATTAATTATAACCGAGAAAACGAAATCAGAAGTTATTTCGGAAAGCACCCTGAATTTTTCTTCAGCAGAATGTTCGGCTACTATAGAAGTTTTTTTGTTTGGTTTTGCTAACGAAGCAGTGGTTTTACCCGCAGTATTTTTAGCGGGAAGTTCTTTTTTGCCGTTTCCTTGTTTTGTTCCGGGCTTACTTTTTACTTTTTTCAAACCTTGAACAGTGAGTCCTTTCTCATTCTCCGATCCGGAAGATTTTATCTTTTTCCTCTTCATTCACATACTTTCTTAATTTTTTGGAATACTAAAACTGAACGTGCTTCCAACATTGACTTCACTTTCGACCCACATCTTGCCGCCATGTTTTTCTATAAACTCTTTACATAAAACCAACCCAAGTCCCGATCCGCCTTCATCGTGTGTACCGCGCCTAACGAAGTGAGAATCTATACGGAACAATTTTGACAAATCTTCTTTCGAGATTCCTATACCGCTGTCGGTTACGGAAATAATCAAATCTTTATCCGTTTGTTTAGCTTTGAGGAAAATTGAACCATTATCCTGTGTAAACTTAATTGCGTTTGAAATCAAGTTTCTTATTAAAGCGCCAAACATGTTTTTATCATATTTAGCTGATAGAGTTTCCTCGCACACAAATGTTAGAACTATTTTTTTCTTTTCAATTGTTGTATTAAAGGGATTTAGAACTTCTTCAATGTCTTCGCGCGGTAAGCTTACCTCTGGTTTATATTCCATCACGCCTCTTTGCAGACGGCTCCAAGCAAGAAGGTCATCCAGCAAAGTATATTGAGTTTTTAAACCCTCGTTCAGCTTTTTCGCATATAGAACCCGTTCCTCTAAAGTAAGATCCTCTTCTTCTGAAAGGATGGACGAAATACCTAGAAGCCCCTGAAACGGACTGCGGAGATCATGAGCTATGATTGAGAAAAACTTATCCTTCATCATATTGGTTTCTCTTAACTGTTTTTCCGATGCAATAAGTTTTTCCTCAGCTAATTTTCGTTCGCTAACGTCTTCTATAGTGCCTTCGTAATACAGTATTTTATTGCTCGAATCTCTGACAACCCTTGCATTCTCTCTAACATAGATAAACGAGCCGTCTTTCCGTTTCATCGAAAACTCGGAGCCGGCTAAACTTCCTTTTTTTTCCAGTTCCTTTATAAAATCTTTTCTTGAAAAATTATGGGTATAAATTTGTTTTTCAATGTCGAGGGATTTTAACTCTTCAAATGAATCGTACCCCAGCATTTTAATTAGTGCAGGGTTTGTAATCAAAATTTTACCATCCGGAGTGGTACGGAAAATTCCAATTGGGGCATCTTCATAAATACGTCTAAATCGTTCTTCACTTTCTCTAAGTTTTTCTTCAGCTTTTTTCCTATCGGAAATATCTCTTCCTATGGCAAAGACAACTTCCTTTCCATTGTATTTGCCACGGTTGAAAATAATATTCTTAGGAAAAATTTCGTTGTTTTTGCGCAGACCGTAAAAATCGAATTGATTTGTTTTTCCGGTTGTAAATGTCTCTCGAAGGAGGTTATTCACTATAATCAAATCGTTAGCTTTTTTAGGAGAAAGGTAGCTTAATGTTTTGCCGATCAATTCCTCGCGGGAGTAACCATACATCAACAGAGTGCCTCTGTTAATCTCAATAATATATCCGTCACGGTTCAAGATATAAATCGAGTCGCTGATGGAATTAAACAGTTCTTTGTAACTTTCTTCCCGTTCACGTAAGTCAACTTCAACTTGTTTTCGCTCGGTTATATCGCGCTGAATCCCGAATAATCCGGTAATTTGATCCTTAGAATTTTTGAAAAGGAAATAATTCCCCTCAACCCAAATTTGTGTACCGTCAATTTTTCTTTCATCGGTAATTATTGTTGTGTGACCAAGATTTAGAATTTCTCTACAGACTTCGAGACCGTGCTGTGGGTTATGAAGAAAAAAATCTGCCGGAGAAATACCCATAATATCTTCTTCTTTTGCCCCATACTGATCAAGAAAAGCTTTGTTTACTTTTGTTACTTTTTGCTCGGTATAGAATTTTTTCAATGCCTCTTCTTTATCAACGGAATCATTCCACTCAATTGGAGTATCAATATCCATAAAGAAAAAACCATCTAACGATTGCTTGAAAAATACTTCAAGCTGAATATCTTTATTATTTAAGGCTCCGGTTTCGGAATTATCAGCCAGATCTTGAGAAACTTTCTTCGATCTATTTTGCGCTTGCTTCTTTTTCGGGTCCATTGAATAACTCAAAAGTTAGGTTCGTTAACAACACTCAAAGTTCATGAATTGTACTGACTCTTTCAAACTGTTTCTTAAACTTAGCTGATTATTGTAATTTCTTCTCCGAGAACTTTTTTAATAACCTCATCTCTAAACTCTTCCAGCTTTTCAAGCTTAACAATAATTCCGTCAAAAGTAAAAACTTTTAGCGAAACAACTTTTGTATCTGTCGCTATCAAAAAAATTGAGACTTCCTTCTCCGTGGCTGTTTCTCCGATTCTTTGCGTAATAATTTTTTTATCAAGTAATCCTATTTTATCGCTAACAACAATATAGCGCGGAGATAATTTTTCAAAAGCAGAAAGAGCATCCGTTCCATTTTTTGCATCGTAAATAATAAACCTGTCGCCAAGTAATTTATGAAACTGTTCTTTGGCTTTATTGTCATTCTCTACTAGAAGCAATCCCGGTAAGCCATGGTCTAAGTTGTTGTATTTTGTTACATGTGCCGCATCTTTTTGAGCGAGCATTTTGGCAATAATCTTGTTAATCCGCTTCACTGTTTCCGGAACATCAATTGGCTTTAACAAGTAATCGCAAATTCCCTTTGAAAGCAGTGAGCCAACCAATTCTTTATCGCCCATAGCCGTAATAATAAGAACCGGAACAGTCTTAAACAGTGGATTTGATCTTAACAAGCTGAGAAGTTCGCTTCCATCCATCACGGGCATCGAAATATCAAGTAGAATGATGTTCGGAATTTCCGTTTTCAAAATAGATAATGCCGTTTCGCCGTTTTCAGCTTCTATTATTGTACAAGCAAAATTTTTCTGAAGAATAGTCCTGATAAGAGTTCTTGCAGCATCGTCATCCTCTATAATCATAAATTTAATCAATGTTCTCGTCCTTTGTAATTTCCGGATAATTACCTTTGCTCAGTGTAAAGCTAAATGTTGTACCATGACCCACTTTACTTTCTACCCAAATATTGCCGTTGTGCATCTTCACAAACTCTTTACATAACATTAAGCCAAGACCGGTTCCTTTTTCTTTAGCTGTTCCCAACGTTGTAAATGTAATGCCATTATCAAAAAGCAATTTAATGTGTTCATCTTTAATTCCTATTCCATTATCTTTTACCGAAATTTTAACGTAATCATCAAAATTAATTGCGCTCACACTAACCACGCCGCCAATGTTGGAAAACTTTAAAGCATTGCTTATTAGATTAAGTATTATAGACTGCAGCATATTACTATCAGCGCTGCATAATGATGTCGAATCAATTTGGTTATTTAATGTGACTTGCTTGCTTGATGCAACCGGATTTAATAAACGGAAAATTTTATCTACAGTTAAGTAAAGCTGAAGTTCCTGCGGCTCGAAAGCAATTTTCCCACTCTGAATTCTTGACCATTCCAGTAAATTATTTAGAAGGCTGTTTGTAGTTCTCGCTATTTCGATGATGTAACCGGAAAATTCTTTTATTTCTTCTTTTGATAGAACTTCACATTCGTCGTTAAGTATTTCGGCGTAATTGAGTAAACCGTTAATTGGTGTACGTAAATCATGCCCTATGATTGAGAAAAATTTATCTTTTGTTACATTGAGCTGCTTTAGTTCTTCGGTGAATTGAATGACTTTCTGCTCTGCAATTTTTTGTTGTGTCACATCCCGGAGAATCATCAGCGCCTCATCGTAACTTCGAATAGCAAATCTGGCTTCAAAGAATTTTTCCGTACCAAACATCATATACCGGAAATCAAAAGATTGCGGCTCGCCGGTTTGTAAAGTCTCTTCAATCAATTCTCTGGTTTTGTTAGCGGTTTCAAGTTCAAAAATATCTTCAAGCAGAAGATTGCCGGAATTTTCTTTACCGAGAAATAACTGATGGAAATTGTTCTTTGATTCAGTCACTTCACCGTATTTCGAAACAATAAGAATGTAATCCGGAATTGCTTTGAGAATGGAATAATCGCTCGATTTTATGTCTTGAAATAACTTGTCAATCAGGCTTTTTTCCGAGACATCTTCTACAACGCAATCATAGTAAGCTAATTCGCCATTCTTTATTACTTCGTGCCCAAACTCGCGCAGCAGTTTTCTCCCATTATTTTTTGTAGTCCATCTGTATTCATAAAAAGTCTTTTGAGAATCTCTGATAAATGTGGAAAGTCTATTCGGGTCGAAACACTTTTGCAAAGAATAAGAGCTCCTAATTCCGCTTTCTAAATCGGTTAGGTTTTCAAATCCTAAGAGCTGCAGCATATACTTGTTCACATAAATCGGTTTGCCTTTACTATCAACACGGAAAACGCCGAACCCAAAATTATCGAGCGCAGTTGTGTTGTTTAGTTCAATATGTTCAAAATAAGTTTGCATTAATCTTCGGTTGCATTGGTATTTATAATTGATTCCGGTTCTTCTTCATGCCACATAGGTAGAATAAATTTGAATTTCGTTCCAACACCGAGTTCACTTTCAACTTTTAATGCGCCTCCTTGCCTTTCAATCATTTCTTTGCATAAGATAACACCAAGTCCGGTGCCTTTTTCTTGTTCAGTCCCAAGAGTGGTGTAGTTGGTGTCTATCCGGAAAATTCTCTCTAATACTTCGGGGCTCATTCCAACGCCTGTATCTGAAATTGTAGTTTCATGAAAAATGTTTACGGCAGCAGATGAAATAGTAATTGTACCGCCTCTCGGTGTAAATTTAATTGCATTACTCAAAAGGTTTTGCAGAATAGAGTTTAACATTCTTTCATCAGCTTTAACAACCGGATCTTCGTTAATCTCGTTTTTAATTTTTATTGATTTCTTTTCGGCATTTGCACTTACTAAGCTTGTAGCATACAAAACGCTTTCATAAAGCTGAATCTTTATAGGGTTGTACTTCATCTTTCCGGTTTGCAATCTTGCCCATTCGAGCAAGTTCTCAATCAGTTTGAATGTATTCTTGGATAATTTATCCAGTGAAGTGATAAAATCTCTCATTTCTTCTTTGCTCAATAAATCGAAATCATCAAGCAACAGAGTTGAGTACCCCATAATTCCAGCAAATGGACTTTTAAGATCGTGAGCAATAATTGAAAAGAATTTATCCTTCTCGGCATTTAGCTCTTTTTGAATTTGTTCGGATAGCTCAAGCTGATTACTGAGCACTACCAACTCGGCAGATTGTTCCTCCAGCAGATCACGCTCGTATTTTAGTTCTTCCAGCAAATCTTCTGTTCGTTCCATTTCAGCTTTACTTCCGGAGATATCGCGTACAATTTCTACGAATTTTCCATCACTCAAAGGTTGTTTCCAAATTTCCGCATGAAAACCGGTTCGGTCTCTCTTAACCAAAACGCATTCCGATTTATCAATACTTTCTCTGTTTTCTAATTCGCTACATGAGTTGGATTCGGCATTGCTGGTAAACTCAATGAGTGATTTACCAACAAGTTCATGTTCTTCGTAATCAAGCAGTTTACAACCGGCTGAATTTGCAATTTCAATTTTTCCATTTGAGTCTGAAATAAAAACAGCTTCAATCATTTGGTCGAAAGCCGAAACAATTTGCGCGTTTTTATACTCAGCGTCTTTTTCAAAAATTTTTAGTTTAGCGAATACAAAAACCGGAATAATTAAAAGGAGTAGTAGCAACACACTTGAGTTATTGCTTAGAAATACTTGCAGATTTCCGGCAGTATTAAATACGATTAACATGATAGATACAACCGTTGCTAACAAAAACAACACTAACCACTTCTGTTTTTTGTTCCAGGATTTAAGCCGGGTAAATGTTTGTTTTGTACCAACTTTGTTTTGGCTTCTGTTCACCGAAAAGAACCGGCGGCTATTTTCACTTTCAGATAAGGACGGCAAAGGAATACTCCACACTTTTAATAAGTTCGTTTATGAACGGCGCAAATCGAGTGCCATTCTATATTATCGAACAAAATTGTTACTTATTAATTCTTGGACTAAAAAGTAGCTTTTCAGTTCAATAACGGGGTGTTACGCAAATGCTTCTCTCAACATTAGGTTGCACTTTTCCTCAACTGTTCATGACATGACTAATTTTCAAACAGTGCATAATATTAGCCATTGAATTTTCGATAAATGCTTTCGATAATTGATTTGAGAATGGAACAGAAATTGTACTCTTTAAGAAAGAAAGTGGAGAAAGCGATGATTCTTGTAAGTGTGAATACTAAAGGCGGTATGTGTCAGGTAAGTCTTACCAGCAATAGAAGAACTATCTGTTTAACCAAAGAAATAAATACTTTGAGGAGAGCTAACCTTGCTGTTTTCAAAATTCTTGCAAAGGGATTTTTGTTATTACTCCTTAAACCAATTCCATTCTATCAGAACAAGATTTAACAGAATTGGATAACATTTTTTATGGGTATTAACCGTTAAATATTTGCTTCATTAGTACTATAGAATTGATTCTGCCTAACTGCATCACCGCTTAATATTCATCTTATCTAAACTTTCTGCTTATTTGCTCGATTATAGCAATGCAAGAAACTATCTAAAGAATGGAGAAAAAATGAGTACGGTAGCTCAAACGAAAACCGAGTCGACTGAACTACTACAGTTAGTCAGCTTCAAAATTGCTAACGAAGAATTTGGAGTTGATATTTTGAACGTTCAGGAAATAAATAAAATGACTCAGATTACTAAGGTCCCGAACGCTCCGGAATTTGTAGAAGGTGTAATAAATCTGCGCGGGAGAGTTATTCCCATTATAGATTTAAGAACAAGATTGAAACTGGAAAAGAAAGAACACGACAAAGACACTCGCATAATTGTGGTAGAGATTTCCGGAAAGACGGTAGGTTTTATAGTAGATGCCGTTAAAGAAGTTCTAAGGATTCCAATGAATATTACAGAAGCACCGCCGGAAATCGTAACCGGAGTAGATTCCGAATTCATTCGTGCTGTGGGCAAATTAGAAGACCGCTTGCTCATTTTAATAGATCTTGAAAAAGTACTCAATGCGGAAGAGCACGTTAACTTGCAGAGTATTTAAGAGTATTTAATAATTAGCTGATCTTGTTGCTGTGTACTAAGCAAACACACTACTGATTTTATTAAAATAGAAGAGGAAAGTAATGAACTGGTTCTTAAACAAAAATATCCGCTTCAAACTGATTGCGAGCGTATCTTTTGTTTCCTTCATAACTCTAATTGTTGCTTTTGTAGGATGGAGTGGACTTAGAGATTCTGAATTAGGAGCTCAAGATTTGTATCAAAACAGATTGTTGGGGATAGAGCGTGTTGCAGCAGTAGAATCGGGGGTGTTGGAAGCTACGTTAAATATTGAAAAAGTTGTTAATGCACCAAGTACCAGCGACGCAGAAAAACACATGGGCATAATGAAAAATGCTCTATCTAAAGCCGATAAAAGCTGGAAGGAGTATGTATCGGGAAGTTTAAGTGAAGATGAAAAACTGCAGGCTAAAAAATTTGAGGAAAATTTCAAACTCTATAAATCAAATTTAGATGCTGCTCAAAGTTTTATTGCTATGGGTGTGATGGATGAGGTTAAGGTTATGTTGGGCGGCGATATTGAAACTTTTTATGTTAAAGTACAAGAATCGCTCGATCAACTAACCATTATTAATCAAAAGTATGCCGAAGAAACTAAAGTGAAAATAGAAGCAGAAGGGGCTGTTGACCGCTTAAAACTGTTACTTTTTACGGCTATAGGCATTATTATCTCTCTGACAATAGCATTTTGGCTTGCAAGCAAAATAGGTAATCCTCTAAAGAAATTAACAGAAACCGCAGATAAACTTGCACTCGGCGATGTTGATATCTCAATTGATTCGAAGACAACAGACGAAATTGGAACTCTTGAAAAATCTTTCAGCTCTATGATTGAAGGAATAAAAGAAAAAGTAGCAGCTGCAGAAAAAATTGCTGCCGGCGATTTAACTGTAATGGTAAATGTAAGATCCGAAGAAGATGCGCTTTCCAAATCAATGCAAAAAGTTGTTGAGTCTGTAAAAGGACTTGTAGCCGAGACAGTGGATTTAAGTAAAGCTGCAGTAGAAGGAAAACTTTCTACACGCGGCAATGCTGATAAATATTACGGCGGATACAAAGCAATAATCGCCGGTGTTAATTCAACTTTGGATGCTGTTGTTGCGCCTCTTCATGAATCGAGTGAAGTGCTAAACAAAATTGCTGCCGGCGATCTTACGGCAAGAATGGTTGGTAGTTATAGCGGAGATTTCGAATCTATAAAAGAAAATATTAATCATTTGGCGGAATCATTCAATAATGCATTAAGCGATGTTAGTGCAGCAATTCAAGCTACTGCAAGTGCAAGCAGCGAAATTTCTTCTTCCGCAGAAGAAATGGCAGCCGGAGCTCAAGAACAAAGTTCGCAAACTTCTGAAGTTGCAAGCGCTGTTGACGAAATGACTAAGACAATTATGGATACAACTCAGAATGCATCCAGTGCTTCCGAAACTGCAAAGAATGCCGGGTCAATTGCAAAAGAGGGTGGCAGAGTTGTAAGCGAAACAATTCAAGGAATGAACCGTATTGCGTCGGTTGTTAAAGAATCCGCAGAAACAGTTCATCAACTTGGTAAGAGCAGCGATCAAATTGGAGAAATTGTTCAAGTGATTGATGACATTGCTGATCAAACTAACTTGTTGGCACTTAACGCAGCAATAGAAGCAGCGCGTGCCGGTGAACAAGGACGCGGATTTGCTGTGGTTGCCGATGAAGTTCGCAAACTTGCCGAGCGTACTACTAAAGCAACTAAAGAAATTGCCAACATGATTAAGCAAATTCAAAAAGATACTTCGGAAGCAGTGATTTCGATGACTTCCGGAACAGTGGAAGTTGAGCGTGGAAAAGAATTGGCAGATGAAGCGGGTAAATCACTTTCTCAAATTATTACCGGTGCTCAGCAAGTTGTTGATATTGTTACACAAGTTGCAGCTGCAAGCGAAGAGCAATCAAGTGCAGCAGAACAAATTAGTAAGAATCTGGAAGCAATCAATCATGTAACTAACGAAAGTGCAACAGGTATTCAGCAGATTGCACGAGCTTCGGAAGATTTAAATAGACTTACGATTAATCTGCAAGAGTTAATCTCTAGATTCAAGATTAGTGATAATTCTCATAATTATGATTATAAAAGGGGACAGCTAGCAGTTCATCCCAACGGAACGATTTCACATAATTAAACATTGTAGGGGAGACAGTTAGTCTCCCTTTTCCTTTCCTAAAAATTCAACTTCCTTTTTAGTTTTCTAGCAACACATTTTAGCCATTAACAACATCTCATCTTCATTTTTAAACAATAGACCCGATGATTAAGACGAAGACATAGAGGTTCCATTTAATTGCTTTTATAAAACGTAAAAAAGGCAAATAGAAATGAAATAAGAAAGTATTACGAGATGTACATATTGTTTGGCGGGAAATTGTTTGAATCACCTCCTTACTCAAAGAAGAAATAATTCAAAATGAAAGTTTTCTTTAAAGAAATTTAATATCTCCGATAATAGTAACAAAGTTTGCTTTAGTAGGACTTTAATCTACAAGGAGGTACAAAATGAAAGGATTTATCAATTTTAGAACGATTTTTACACTAGTTGGGGTTTTGGTTCTGTTGTTTGTAATAATAACAGAAACTAAAGGGGCAAATCTTTTACCGGGTGAAGAAGAATATTTTATAGCAGTAGAAAAAGCTCCTACGCCTGTTGGCGGATTAGAAGCAATAATGAAGCGGGCATCCTATCCCGAATTAGCTATGAAGACAAGAACAGAAGGAAAAGTTTACGTTCTTGCCTATATAAATGAATCCGGTGATGTTGATGAAGTAAAAGTTGTAAAAGGCATTGGCGGCGGTTGCGATGAGGAAGCAGCTAGAGCTGTTAAACGGTCCAAGTTTTCTCCAGGACAGGATAAAGGGGTTAATGTTAAGACCAAACTAGCAATTGCAATCAATTTTAAGCTACCAAGCTAAAAACAATTTATTAAGGATATAAAATGAAAACGCTTGTTAACAATAAAACAATTAACTCTCTGCTATCAGTAGTGTTTCTCTTCCTGTTATTGGTAATAAACGCGAAAGGAAACAGCTTATACCCCGGCGATGAAGAATATGAAATAGGAATTGAAAAAGCCCCGGCAGCTATTGGTGGAAATGATGCAATAATGAAAAAAATTGTTTACCCGGAATCTGCAATCAAAAGTAAGACTGAAGGAAAAGTGTATTGCTTGATTTTAATTAATCAATCCGGTGATGTAGATGATGTAAAAATTGTAAAAGGACTTGGCAACGGCTGCGATGAAGAAGCTATCCGCGCTGTCAAGAAAACAAAATTTACTCCCGGTCAAAATTTAGGAGTAAATGTTAAAGCAAAATTGGCAATGGCAATACAATTCAAGCTGCCATAATGATGATGTAACAACTAAGACAAACGTAATAGTTGTCTATTCTCAACTACAAAATGTTTTGCAAAGTGCTTCCTCACAAGGCGAAGCACTTGCAGATTTAACTGAAAATAGAAACAAATAAGGTGCAAAATGAAAACGCTACAAAACAAACTTCCTCTTCTTTTAATAATATTAGCATTACTTCTTATAACATTCGGCAGCAGCAAGGGGAAAACCTTTTTTCCTGGTGAAGATGATTATGCTATTGCTGTTGAAAAACCAGCTTCACCGGTTGGCGGTTTAGAAGGAATTATGAGAAAAGCCAGCTATCCCGATCTTGCAATAAAAACCAAAACAGAAGGCAAAGTTTATGTGCTGATACTTATTAGCGAATCCGGCGATGTTGATGATGTAAAAATTGTAAAGGGAATTGGCGGCGGATGCGACGAAGAAACAGTGAGAGCAGTTAAAAAAACAAAATTTACTCCAGGTCAAAACAAAGGGGCAAATGTTAAATCGAAACTCGCTTTAGCACTTCAGTTCAGGCTGCCTAGTTAAGTTAATAAATCTAATTATAGCTTTGAATTGATATGAAATTTTGCGGGTGTCGTTCCATAATCTCCTTTGGGATAAAATAAAAATGCTTTTAAACAGCCAGAGAAAAAAGTGAAAAAGATAAATCTCAAAAACCTAAGACTTGTTCAAAAAATTCAGATGGCAATTTTTGGAATTGCTGCTGCTTCAACAATTATTGCGTGTACAGCTCTTTTCGAAATGTTCCGTGTTGAGTATCAGAAAAAAGAACTCAACGATGCTTATTTCGGTCCCAAGCACGAGATAAAGGAGCTATTTCTAAATTTTAAAAGCATTCAATATGCCGGGATGAAATTCGCCATAGTCGGATTCGAAGCCTCATCTCAAGCTAACATTAAATACATTGATGAACGGAAGAAGCTGATTGATAGTACATTTACCCGTCTTGAGAAAATGGAATTTAACGATGAGCTGAAAAACGGAATTGCCGCTACTTATAAAGTTTGGAAAGAATATAAAAACGGTGTAATAGATGCAGTAATCAGCGCGGGATTAATGAATGACCGCGAAATGGCGTCTGTAATTTCCACCACTTCCGGAGAAGAAATTGCCGCAAAAGTTTATAATAATTTTCTGCAAGTTGAAAAGTATATTGATAATTACGGCAATGAGTTAAACGCCAAAATTGAAGGGGAGCTTTCCAGTGCACGCTGGATAATAATTCTTGGAATGGCTGCTGGTGCCGTTGTTGCTTTCATTTCACTTTTCAAAGTAGCTCCTGCACTAACAAAACCGGTAATCGAATTCAAGAAGTTGATTAACGATTATTCGCTTGGTGATTACAGTGCGGATTTTGCAGTTAAAACAAAAGACGAATTCGGCGAGATGCAAGAAATGATGCTTGAACTTCGCAATGCCCAAAGAGAGAAAATACAAGCTGCGCAAAATATATCCCGCGGAGTTTTTGCAAAAGTAACTCCCGCTTCTGAGCGTGATGAACTTGCAATTTGCTTCAACGAAGAAGTTGAGGCGCTCGTAATGTTAACGGAGGAAATCAATTCTATAGTTGATGCTACTAACAAAGGGGATCTATCATTCCGGGGCGATTATAAAAAATTCAGCGGTGGTTATAGAAAACTTATTGAAGGATTAAACCAAACACTTGATTCGATAATCGTTCCGATAAAAGAAGGCTCCGATGTTTTAGCAGTAATGGCTTCCGGCGATTTTACTCACCGTGTGGAAGGCAAGTATGAAGGCGATCTTAAGTTGATCAAAGACAGTATTAATGGAGTTGCGGACTCGCTTGTTAATGCTCTTACGGAAGTTGGAGAAGCAATTTCTGCAACAGCAAGCGCAGCAAATCAAATCTCTTCCAGTTCCGAAGAAATGGCTGCCGGCGCTCAAGAACAATCAGCTCAAACTTCGGAAGTAGCAACTTCCATAGATGAAATGACCCGCACTATTATGGATAATACAAAAAATGCAAGCTATGCTGCTGAAACCGCAAAAGATGCCGGTGATAAAGCTAAACATGGCGGTAGTGTAGTTAAGCAAACTATTGAAGGAATGGAACGAATCAGCGAGGTTGTTGAAAAATCTGCGGAAACAGTTTTTACTCTTGGCAAAAACAGCGATAAGATTGGGGAGATTGTACAAGTTATTAACGACATTGCAGATCAAACAAACTTACTGGCACTGAACGCAGCAATAGAAGCAGCGCGTGCCGGTGAACAAGGACGCGGATTTGCAGTAGTTGCAGATGAAGTGCGTAAACTTGCCGAGAGAACTACGAAGGCTACAAAAGAAATTGCCGGAATGATAAAAGAAATTCAGAAGGATACAAACGAAGCTGTAAGTTCTATCAAAGAAGGTACACAAGAAGTTGAAAAAGGAAAGCGCTTTGCTAATGAAGCCGGTTCGGTATTAGTTGAAATTATAAACGGCGCGGAAAAAGTGCGCGATACAGCAGTACAAGTAGCCGCTGCTAGCGAAGAACAATCTGCTTCTTCGGAAATGATCAGCCGGAATATTGAAGGGATCAATAACGTTACCCGCGAGACAAGTACCGGAATTTCTCAAATTGCCAGAGCAGCAGAAGATCTTAGTAACCTCACAGTTGGTTTGCAAGATATGGTTGGCAGATTTAGACTCACTAAAACTCATGAAGGCAGTCTTGCTGTTAGGGCAAACGGTAAATTGGTTAAAAGATAATTTTTTTCTCAAGCTACTCATTCATAAGAGGCTGTCTCAAAAGTAATGTTTTATTATGGAATAGACCGCAGATGACGCAGATTTAACTGATGCTTCGATAAACTCAGCACAGGTTTGCGCAGATTATTTATTTGAAGAATTACTTTTGAGACACCCTCTTCCTATTAACATCCTTCTAATTCATGCGATAATAAAAGAGAAAAAGGTATCAAATAACTCTTTTAAGGACATGTATGAAAAAAAACCTCTTCTTGTTGGCAGTAATATTTACAAATCTAATTATTGCACAACAATCAAAAGAGGGGGATATTATAAAATTGTCGGGATTCATTAAGTCGGATTTCTTTTTCGATTCGCGGCAAGTTGTGAGTATTCGAGAAGGACATTTTCTCTTGTATCCCGCAAATGAAAGTCTCGATCCCAATGGAAAGGACATTAATGATAAAGCAAATTTCAACGCGCTTTCCATTCAAACCAGATTAAATGCCAAGATTACCGGTCCTGAAGCTCTTGGCGCAAAAACAAGTGGAACAATAGAAGGAGAGTTTTTTGGAACATCTGATGCTGATGTTAACGGATTCCGGCTTAGGCATGCGTTTGTAACTCTATCATGGAGTTCCACTACATTGCTTGTTGGGCAAACATGGCATCCTATGTTTGTTACAGATGTATTCCCGCAAGTGGTTTCGTTCAATACCGGCGTTCCGTTTCAACCGTTTTCGCGTAACCCGCAGATAAGACTTACGCATTCTATCGGAAACTTTAATCTAATCGCAGCACTATGTTCGCAAAGAGATTTTACAAGTAATGGTCCGGCAGGGTTCACTTCATCTTATTTACGTAATTCGGTAATTCCAAATTCGCATGTTCAACTTCAGTACAAAAATGAAAATGTAGTTACCGGAATAGGTGTTGATCTAAAAACACTTACGCCAAGATTGGAAACTATTAAGAAGTATAAGTCCGACGAAACTATTTCGAGTTATTCTTTTTTAGGTTACTTGAAAATCAAAAGTGGAACCTTTAACTGGCTTTTCGAAACTGTCTATGGCGGGAATAATACCGATTTAATGATGCTTGGCGGCTATGCTGTTAAATCTACAAACTCAGTTAACGGATTGGAAGAATATGAACAGTTGAAGGTTATTTCTTGCTGGACGGATTTGACAATTGGGACGGATATTCAACCTGGTGTTTTTGTAGGCTATACAAAAAATTTAGGCAGCGAAGAGGAGTTAAGCGGGGCTTTATTTACACGTGTTAGTAATATTGATAAGATTTTGCGTGTTTCACCCAGAATTGTTTTTAATTACGGCAAATTTAGAATTGCAGCGGAAGCAGAAGCAACAATAGCTTCTTACGGAGCCGTGGATAAATTCGGAAAGGTTAATAACACTAAAAATATAACAAACTTAAGGGGGTTACTGGCATTTTATTTATTTTATTAAAGAGTGAGGAAAGAAATGAAAAAACTAAAGGATTGGGGAATAGTATATAAACTAATGGCACTAATTGTGCTTTCCCTTTTACCATTAGTTTTATTTCTGTTTGTTTATTTGTTACCAACTATTGAAGGGCATTTATTTGAAGAGAAGCGAATTGCGACACAACATGTCGTTGAAGTATCCGCAACTGTAATTAATAATTACGTTGCAATGGAAGCCAGCGGAGCTTTATCTAGAGAAGAAGCTCAGAAAAAAGCTCTGGAAGCTGTAAAGGGTCTCAGATACAATAAAACAGATTATTTCTGGATTAATGATCTTGAGCCTAAGATGATAATGCATCCAATAAAACCGCAATTGGACGGACAAAGTGTTGCGGAGAACAAAGATCCAAATGGGGTTTTCTTGTTCCAAGAGATGATAAAAGTAGCTCAAGCAAAAGGCGCTGGTTTTGTTGACTATATGTGGGAAAAGCCGGGTAGCACAGAGCCTCAACCAAAGATTTCTTATGTGCAATTACTAAAGGAATGGGGATGGATAGTTGGCAGTGGTATATATGTAGATGATGTTCTTGTAGAAGTAGGAGAAATAAACAATTCAATTATTCTCGGCTTACTGGTTGCTCTTGCTATAGCATTTGGAATTGGTTACTCCATGTCTAAGTTATTAACCAAACCAATTAATAATTTACAGTTAGCGGCTAAACGAGTTGCAATGGGAGATGTTGATTTTAATCTAGAGATCACAAGCCGGGACGAATTTGGTGATCTTCAGAAATCATTTTGGGAAATGATCTGCAACATAAAAGAAAAAGCCGAAGTTGCCGATAAAATTGCTCTCGGCGATATGAATGTGGAAATCAAACTCCACTCCGAAAAGGATGTACTTTCAAAGAGTATGCAAAAACTTAAGGATACTCTTAAAGATCTTGTTGATGAATTGAATCTTTTAACGCAAGCTGCCCGGGAAGGCAAACTTACAGCACGCGGAAATTATCAAAAATACGAAGGTGGCTTTAGAGAAATTGTTGCCGGAATGAATGCGACTTTGGATGAGGTTTTAACCCCGATCAACGAGGGCTCTTTAGTCTTAGCAAAAATGGCAAGTGGAGATTTATCAATTAGAATGGAAGGTGTATATAAAGGGGATCATAAAATTATGCTCAACAGCATAAACCAATTAGGAGAATCTCTTTCGTCTGTTCTAACCGAAGTACGGCAGGCAGTACAAGCTACTGCAAGCGCAAGTTCGCAAATATCATCATCAACGGAAGAAATGGCAGCCGGATCGCAAGAGCAATCATCGCAAACCGCCGAAGTTGCATCCGCAGTTGAGGAAATGACCCACACGATTTATGAGACTACTAAGAATACATCTATGGCAGCGGAAACAGCAAAGTATGCCGGTTCAAAAGCTGCAGAAGGTGGAAAAGTAGTAGATGAAACTATCAAGGGAATGGTTAGAATAGCAGATGTTGTAAATAGATCGGCACAAACAGTAGAAACACTTGGCAGCAGCAGTAATCAAATTGGAGAAATAATTCAGGTAATTGAAGATATTGCCGACCAAACGAATCTTCTTGCGCTCAATGCGGCAATAGAAGCCGCAAGAGCCGGAGAACAAGGCCGTGGTTTTGCTGTAGTTGCTGATGAAGTTAGAAAGCTTGCTGAACGAACAACAAAAGCAACTAAGGAAATTGCAACAATGATTAAGCAAATTCAGAAGGATACTTCTGAAGCCGTTGGTTCGATGAAGTTAGGCAAAACAGAAGTTGAAAAAGGAAAAACTCTTGCAGAAAAGGCTGGAGTATCTCTAAGTGAGATTATAGAAGGCGCTGACAAAGTGCTTGATATTATTACTCAAGTTGCTGCGGCAAGCGAAGAGCAAACTTCTGCCGCCGAGGAAATAAGTAAGAGCATAGATGGAATTAATTCGGTTACCCGTGAAGCTGCTGCCGGTATTCATGAAATTGCAAAAGCTACAGAAGATTTAAGCCGCTTAACGATTAGACTTCAAGATCTGACTAACAAATTTAAACTAAGAGATAGCAACTCGTTTACTAGTGAAAGTAGTGTTATGGGAAAGCATCTTAAGTAATTTTAAGAACATTACCGGGATGAAAATCCCGGTAATCAAAAATCATTTCAATTCAATCCTCAACTATTATTGCCAATTCATGTAAGAATCGTTAGCTTTATTTAAAAGAATCCCCGCTTTTAATAGGCAGATAATGGAAGATTTTGTCCAGGCCAATAAATTAATATTACTTGGTAAGCTAACCGCAAGTTTGGTTCACGAAATTAGGAATCCGCTTTCGGCAATTAAGCTTAATTTGGATTATATGAACATGGCTAAGGATGATCTGCCGGCTGATATCCAAGAAATTGTGGGCGAATCTCTGGATGCTTTTGAACAAGTAAACTTTTTAATTGAAGACATTCTTGATTTTACAAGGAAACCATCGGCAAAAACTCATGAAGTAGATGTTGAGCAGGTTACAGATAGATGCCTTAAAATAATTTCTGTTAGTGCAAGAATGAAAGGTGTAACCATTGAGAAGCATATTGTACCTGAACTACCAAAACTAAGCGTCAACAAGAATAAGATGATGCAAGTATTCTTAAATTTAATTAACAATGCAATTGAAGCATCCCAAGAAAAAAATAAAGTAATAGTAAGAGCTTTTGATGAAGTGGAAGACCGTAAACAAAAACTCATCTGGCAAGTCCAGGATTTTGGCTGCGGAATAAAAGAAGATGATAAGAAAAAAATTCTTAGCGAGTTTTTCACCACAAAATCAAAAGGACACGGAATAGGTCTTGGCGTTTGTAAAATGCTCACAGAAGAAATGAATTCCGAATTGATTTTCGACTCCACCTTTGGAGAAGGCACAACATTTTCAATGAAGTTTACCGTTTAACCTAACCCGATAACTAAGGCAGTATTATGATTCCTAAAATTCTAATTATTGATGATGACGATTTAGTTGCGGCGTCGCTTAAAAAAGTATTAACAAAACTTAACAATAATGTTGAAACGTGTTTGCAAGCCGGGGAAGCTGAACACATTGTTGCCGAATTTCAACCCGACATTATTCTTCTGGATATTTACCTTACTACACATAACGGAATTGATGTTCTAAAAAGTTTGAAGAAAAAATATGCTTCCATTCCTGTAATAATGATTACCGGTTATGCCGATGTAAAGATGGCGGTAACAGCAATAAAATCCGGTGCGTTTGATTTCTTGCTGAAGCCGATAGATTTAGAGCAGCTAAGGTTTGTTCTTGATAAAGCAGTTGAAAATTTGAAACTGAAATCCGAGGTTTCCAAACTCCAAACCCTGCTGGTGGATAACGAGCTTACTAAAGAATATTTTGGGAAGAGTTCTAAAATTCAGCGCATTGTGTCTTCAGTAGAAAAACTTGCCGGAAGTGCAGATACAACAATGCTGCTGGAAGGAGAAAGCGGAACAGGAAAAGAAGTCTTTGCTAGATTTATTCATCAGCATAGCCCAAGAGCCGGAGCCCCATTCATAACTATAAATTGCGCAACTATTCCAAAGGACTTGGCAGAAAGCGAATTGTTTGGGCACGAGAAAGGCGCATTCACCGGTGCATCCACAAAGACCAAACTCGGTAAGTTTGAACTTGCCGACGGCGGCACAATTCTCCTCGATGAAATAGGCGAGTTGAGTTTAGATCTTCAAGTAAAACTGCTTCGTGTTCTGCAAGAAAGAAAGTTTTACAGACTCGGCGGTGAAAAGGAAGTTTCAGTAAATGTGCGTGTTCTTGCCGCTACCAACAGAAATCTTGAAGAGGAGGTATCGCGCGGTACTTTCCGGGAAGACCTTTACTACAGACTTAACGTTGCCAGAATTGTAATTCCTCCTTTGCGTGAAAGAAAAGAAGATGTTGCGTTCATAGCTTATTCATTCTTGAACGAATTCTCTCAAAAGTTTGGTAAGAATATTCAAGGCATAGATGCTGCCGGACTCGAAATTCTAAAAACCTACAACTGGAAAGGCAACATACGCGAGCTGCGCAATGTTATGGAGCGCGTATTGCTTCTAGCTGAGGAAGAAGAACTTACTGATGCACATTTTTCCTTCTTAATGGAGAGCAAAGATGCAATTGAAACAGAAGAGGAGAAATTTATACTTCAGGTTCCTCCTAAAGGTGTTAAGATTGATGTAGTTCTAAAAGCGCTGATTCTGAAGACGCTAAAAATTACAAACGGAAACCAAGTAAAAGCCGCCAAGGTTCTAGGTCTATCTAGATCGAAATTACGTTATAGAATGGAACAACTGGGAATTGAAGTAACAAAAAATATCGGTTAACAGTCCGAGTATAAATTTTTTTAGCGCTGTATTTATTTTCTCGGGTTGTACGGGGAATGAGAGCAGCGGAGTTAATTCCCTTTACACTTCATAATAAATCAAACCTATCTAAAAAAAATATTGGGCGAACGCTCAATTTTTGTCTGGTGCTACCCGATAATAGACAAGCTATGTTTCCGTGTTTTTGAATTGCATTAAGCATCATCAGCCGGCAAAAAATGATTAACTGCTTACAATTGGCTAATATTCTTCAAAATGTAAGTCATATTCCGGCTAAAGGCTTCAAATGGACATCTAATTTAGCGGGCATAGTAATTGAAATATCTCCTCAAAATAATGGACTGTCTTATGTCTGAACAACAAAACAAATTGGAAATACTAAAGAAGGGAGCGGCAGAAGAAAAAATTGAGCTCCTTTATTCACTTTCCGGGACCGACCTAAACGATGAATGTATAAAGGCTATTGCTCAACTTGTACAAGATGAAGACAAGGGTGTGCGTAATGCTGCAAGTATGCAAATGATAAATTTTGCACTTCCGCAATTTGCCCTTTACGTTGTTCCTTTTGTTACTTCGCCGGATATTTCTGTGCGCAATCTTGCCGGAGAAATTCTTATTAAGCTTGGTTCAAATTCAGTTGATGCAATAATTCAGTTCGAGCATCAAGATGATGACGACACACTGAAATTTTTGATTGATATACTCGGGTTAATCGGCGACCAGCGCTCATCACTTTTTGTAATGGGCATTTTAAGTGTTTCGGAAAACGATAATGTAATTCTGGCATGCATCGAGGCTCTTGGTAATTTGCGTTACGAAAGTTCTGTTGATGTTCTTATGTTGTTCTACGACAGAAATGAATTGTACAAACCAACTACAGTTGAAGCACTTGGCAAAATAAGTTCTCGTGCAGCACTAAATTTCCTTATCGCAAAGTTTCCGGTTGAAGATGAATTAACTCAATACTCTATTCTGGAAAGCTTGGGAAATCTTGGCGATATCGAAACGTACTTCTTTCTGCTTGAGCAAGTGAATACGGTTTCCGGTCCCCTTATTCTCCCGCTAATAACATCTATCTCGCTCTTAAAAGACCGCTACAATCTTGATATACCTTATGATAACAGAATGAAAAGTTTGCTGATGTACACAATATCCGAAGGTACTCTTGAACACAAGAAAATTGCTTTTAACATGATTGAAACTTTTGAAGACAAAGACATTTTGTTCACCAGCTTGCATTTGCTTGGTGAAGATTATGAACTGGATGAAATGATTAAATCAAAATTGTTTGGCACTTGCGAATATATTTATTACGAAATCTCGAGAGTAATAAACAGCAAACCAAAAAATTTGCGTCACGTACTAAATATGTTTCAACAGATAATCTCTTATGTAAACGAATATCAGATTCAGATTGAAGTGCCGATGCTTGAATTACGGGGAATTACACAATCAATAAGCGGGCTGTTGAATCATTCTGATGAAGAAGTCCGCCGTGCCTCTATGGAAATTTTATTTACGCTGGATCTGGAAACGGCATTAATGTTTGTGGATTCGATGGTATCTGATGAAAATATGTGGAACCGAATTAGACTTGTTGAATTGCTCGAGCAATATCCAATAGAAGCCATAGAAATACCTTTACAGAAGTTAACAAAAGACGAAGATGAGATGGTTAGAGATAGAGCAGCGTTCGTCTATAATTATAAAACCAATAACGTTTCTACAAACACAAACTAAGAGACATGAATCCAACACTGAACCTAAACACGCAGGGGTTTACTCAAAACTTGGGAAGTCTCGCGAGCAAACAGTTGTTAATGTCAACTGTGCTGTTTGAAAACATCCGGAAGTACATCTATGAAAATTGCGGAATATATTTTCAGGATAACAAAAAATATTTTTTGGAAAGCCGCTTACAAAGAAGAATGAACTTTTTGGGTCTTAAAACGTTTGAAGAATATTTTGATCTTTTGAAGTTTGGAATAGGCGGAGCCGCTGAGAAAAAATATTTTTACGAAGCTATTACAATTAATGAAACGTTTTTCTTCCGTAATCAGCCTCAACTGGATGCGCTTGCTTCTCAGATATTGCCGGAAATTATTGCCGTAAAACAAGCTACAGGAAAAAATAAGATTAGAATTTGGAGCGCAGCCAGCTCATCCGGCGAAGAAGCTTATTCAATTTCTATGATTTTTCAAGACTTGATTAAGCCGCGTTATCCCAATTTTGATCTGGAAGTTGTTGGAACCGATATCAACACGGCAGTTGTTGAAACCGCAAACAACGGAATATACCGTGACTATTCAATACGTAACACGCCGCCATACTATCTAAAAAAATATTTTAAGCCCGGTTCAAATGGTTCGTTTGAAGTTATTCCCGAAATTAAAAAGATGGCTTCATTCAAGATTTTGAATTTATATGATGACGCTGCAATGAAGATGTTCTACAACTTTGACGTTGTGTTCTGTGCAAACGTATTAATCTACTTTGATCAGGCAAGTAAAATCAAAGTAGTATCTAACCTTTATAATTCCCTGAACAAGGGTGGTTATTTGTTCATCGGGTATTCCGAGACTCTTCACGGAATTTCGAAAGCATTTAGATTAGTAAGTTTTCCCAACACAGTTGGGTATAAGAAGGAGTAGTTTATGAAGAAAGTAATTCTTGTGGCTGATGATTCCCCGACAATCCGGAAATTTGTTTCCGTTGCGCTATCGGTTAAAGGATACGAAATAATCTCTTGTGCGGATGGTATGGAAGCAATTGAAATTCTTCCGACACAGAAAGTTGATCTGGTTATTACAGACCTTAACATGCCAAATGTTGATGGATTTGAATTAATTACCTCAATCAGAAATAATCTTGAATATAAAGAAGTACCGATCATTGTGCTTTCTTCGTTAGGTGCAACTGAAGATATTCAAAGAGGTCTGGAATGCGGAGCTAATTCTTACCTGGTTAAACCGTTCGACCCGAAAAGAGTAGCTTACGAAGTTTCGAAATATTTAAACTAAAGGTATAAACATGGCACTTAAATTTTTGGTTGTGGATGATTCTGTAACAATGCGTAGAATTGTTCTTAACTCTCTTAAGCAAATTGGGCACGAAGCGTTTGTTGAAGCCGGCGACGGGAGAGAAGCTCTTACTAAACTGCAAGCAGATGATTCAATAAATTTTATTATAACCGATTGGAACATGCCCGATCTAACCGGGCTGGATTTAGTTAAAGCAGTTCGTGCTAATCCAAAGTATGAAACTTTGCCAATCTTAATGGTAACAACACGCGGAATGAAGGAAGACATAGTTGAAGCTCTTCAAGCTAAGGTTAACAATTATATTGTTAAGCCATTTACACCACAAGTGCTTAGAGAGAAAATTGAACAAATTATTGCAACTCCCGTTGCGTAGGTGCTAACATGGATCAAGTACAAAATATGCAGAGCCTGTTCGACAAATTAAGCGACGTGAATTCTTTTTTTGCGTATGGGCAAAAATTAATTCCAACTATTGAAAAGATTGTTGATTTCATGAAAGCTACTATTCCGCTTCTTGAGAATGTGAATCAATCAATTTTGGACAGCACAAATAAACTGCCGAAAGCAGCAGTACAGATAAATAGTGTAACAAATGCAACTGAAGTTGCCGTAACCGAAATTCTTGATGTTGTTGACGGCGCTTCTAATGATTTAGTCACTATCATTTCTAAACTTGAATCCCTTAGAACAAGGTTGGACATTCAAAAGAAGGTCATTCAGCGGTTGAGTGAAAAATATCCGGACGATCCTGATATAAAAGAATTAGTTACAAACGGATTGGATCCCGAAGTTATTCACGAAGACTATACAGCTGTAATCAATCTTGCAGATAAAATTCAAACTGGCTTAATGAATATCACAATCTCTTTGCAAGTTCAGGATATAACGGCACAACAATTGGCTTCGGCAAATCATTTAATGAATTCAATCCAAACAAAACTTTCTTCGCTTCTGTTTGATATTGGTCCAAAAGAAGAAGCTGATGCTAAAGTTGATAATAGAATAAATCTGCCAAACGATTTAGCATTCAATCCCGATGCGAAATACGATAGAGATCATAATTCACAAGTGCTGGCAGATTCTCTCGTAGCCGATACACAAAGTCAACCATCACAAAAAGAAATAGACGAACTATTTTCGAAAAAATGAGTCAGTTAACTAAAAACCCGACTCTCATCGATCCGGAGATGAAAGAGATTGTTGAGAGCTTTATTGTTGAGACCAAGGAGATTCTTGAGAAACTTGATGTAGATCTTCTTGAATTAGAAAAAAAACCGGACGACAAAGAACTGCTCAACCAAATATTCCGTTCCTTCCACACAATTAAAGGAACTTCGGGCTTTCTTGGTTTGGAAGCTTTGCCGGAAGTAACTCACAAGTGCGAAGATATTCTCAATAAACTCCGCAAGGGTGAAGCGGTCCTTTCCGAAGCTCTGATGGATGGAATTATTCTTGCCTTCGATACGATAAAAGAACTTCTTAACAAAATTGAAACCGAACAGAATGAAAATGTTGCTATAGAAAATGTTTGCCTTATTCTCGAAGGTCTGTTAAGAGAAATTGAAAGCGAGAAAACTGAAGAAGTTGTACAAGTTAAGGCGGAAGTATCGCAAGAAGCGCTTGCGAAATTTGAAGAAGAAGAAGCAAAAGCCGCCGCCAGAGAAGCAGCATTAGAAACTGCAAAAGAAACAATTCAGCCGGAAAAGCCGAAACAAGAAGAAAGAAAAGTTGAAGCAATAGAGAAAGCCGCCGCCGCACCTGTAAAAGAAAACACAATTAGAGTTGATGTTGATAGATTGGATTCTTTACTGGATATTGTTTCCGAAATGGTTTTGGGACGCAACCGTTTAGCGCAGGTTACTACTCATTTCTCGGTTGAAAACGAAGGCAATAGATACGTCCGCGATTTTGGTGAAGTAACAAAGCAAATTGATTTGATGACAACCGAATTGCAGTTGGTAGCAATGAAGCTGCGCATGATTAAGATTGCAAAAATTTTCAACCGCTACCCAAGATTGGTTCGCGATCTTACAAGAGACTTGAACAAAGAGGTTGAACTTGTAATTAAAGGTGAAGAGACCGAAGTAGATAAAAACTTAATTGAAGAAATTAACGATCCGCTGGTTCACCTTATCCGTAACTCGGTAGATCACGGAGTTGAAAAACCTGAAGTAAGAATTGCGGCTGGGAAAAATCCGAAGGGAACTGTAATACTTGCCGCAGAACAGCTCGGCAACAATATTGTAATTACTATTGAAGATGACGGCAAAGGTTTAGATATAGAAGCTTTAAAAGAGAAAGCAGTTGGCAAAGGATTAATAACAAAAGAGAAAGCCAAAGAGTTAACACGCCAAGAAGCAATCAACCTAATTTTCTTGCCGGGCTTTTCAACAGCAGAAAAAGTATCAAACGTTTCCGGACGCGGTGTGGGAATGGATGTTGTTAAAACAAACGTTTCCAAATTACGCGGTATAATTAATATTGAATCGGAGCTGGGCAAAGGAACTAAAATTATTATTAAGTTGCCTCTTACTTTAGCTATCATTTCCGGAATGATTGTAAAAGCGTACAATGAAACTATTGTAATACCGCTTGGATCGGTAATAGAAGTTATTAGAGTTAACGCAGAACAGATTTATTCCATCAAAGGAAAAGAAGTTATACAAGTTAGGGATTCTATTCTTCCCCTTGTTTCACTCAAAGAATTGTTGAAAGGAAAATTGAACGGACAGAAAGCAGAGAGAAACGGCTGGCAGTATGTTGTTGAAGTTGGCATAGCAGAAAAACGGTACGGAATTAAAGTTGACGACCTTGTTGGTCAGCAGGAAGTTGTAATCAAATCTCTCGGCAGCTATCTTGGCAAGATAGATGGAATAGCCGGCTCAACAATTATGGGCGATGGAACCGTTGTTATGATTTTGGATATTCACGAACTATTTAATAAGCTGGAAGCAAACGCTTGAGAGACAAAGTTTCAGTGCTGATTATTGATGATTCCGCATTCATGCGGAAATCACTTACCATAATGCTGGAAAGCGACCCGGGTATTGGTGTTGTTGGAACTGCGCGCAACGGACAAGAAGGTGTAGAGTTAGCAAATAAACTTAAGCCCGACGTAATTACCCTTGATGTTGAAATGCCCGTGATGGATGGACTTACAGCACTAAAATTAATAATGGCACAGTGCCCAACTTCTGTTTTAATGGTAAGCTCTGTAACAACAGAAGGAGCGCAAGCAACATTAAAAGCTTTGGAAATTGGCGCTGTTGATTTCATTCCGAAAGAAATGTCTTACGTTAGCGTTAACATCTCCAAAATAAAAGAAGATTTAATTACCAAAGTAAAAGAAATTGCGCGCACAAAACTTCTTAAAGCCCGTCTCGATAGAATAAAAGCTATTTCTTCAACTCCGTCTTTTCGACCAAGAGTAACCGGCTTCTTAAAAGATTTACCACGTGCAGGTTACAGAGCTATTGCGCTTGGAATTTCGACGGGCGGTCCTTTCACACTTCAAAAAGTTCTTCCGTTGATTTCAGAAAAAATTAATGTTCCAATTTTTATTGTTCAGCACATGCCCCCTAAGTTTACAAAGTCTTTGGCTGAAAGATTAAACGGCAGTTGCAAGTTGGAAGTAAAAGAAGCAGAGCATGGCGAGCCGGTGAAAAACGGTTATATCTATATTGCGCCGGGCGGATTTCACATGAAGCTGCGCGGCTCATCATTAAGCTCGGCAACAATTGAAATTTCGCCGGAACCAAGCGGCACTCTTCACCGCCCCTCTGTTGATGTTATGATGGATTCTGTTGTTGGCGTTTACGGAAAATATACTCTTGGAATTATAATGACCGGCATGGGCAAAGACGGTTACGAAGCAGTTAAAAATTTAAAATCAATCGGCGGATATGCAATCGCTCAAGATGAAGAATCCTGTGTAGTGTATGGAATGCCGAAAGCAATTGTTGACGGCGGATTTGCTGATGTTGTTCTGCCGGCAGAAAAAATACCGGAAATGATAAATAGAGTGGTGGTGTAAAATGGGAAATCATTTTGAAGATGCATTGTTCAAAGATATCTTCGCAAAAAATAAAGCTACAACCGGCAATCTTATTAAAGCAGACGCCGCGGAAATAAAAGGCTTAGCCAAAATTTCTCTTGAAGAAGATGAATCCGACGGCATCAGAATTCTTCTTAAGAAAGACGCGCACGATAATCTTAAAGAGATCAAGTTTATTTGCTCTTGCGGCCAAACAAAATCCATCATCTTAGATTACTCTGAGTAATTTCCAAGCAGCTTTGTAGGGGTTTCATTAATGAAACCCATTTACGATAACTATTCCATAAAATCGAACCAACAAAAATCTTCTGTGTACTTTTTTTCTCTTGCTTCGTCGAAAATCCTTCCTTAAGTTGAAAGCGAAAAATAAAACAATAAAAAAGGGTGGGGCTCTGCAAAATTGGGGTCTCTAAAAACACATCTATAGTTCTCTGCAAAAACAAAAAGCACCAAGTAAAAAATAAATTTCAGCACAGCACTTATATTTTCTGTAAAAAGAACTGATTCAGTTTATAAATGGAATCTTTCTTTTGTAAAGCTAATAATAGACTGCTCAAATGAAAGTAATACAGCTACATAGCAGAGACTATACATTGCAAAACCAACTTTGGGCTTTGCAAAACGCTCATATAGGAGCTAAAATGAAAACAACACTTTTGATACTATTATTTGTTTGTACTTTACTTAATGCGCAGCAATCTGTACTTATGCTGGGTGAATTAAAAATATTCGGCTTAAACATACCGCAAGAAGTTGAGCTAACTTTCGAAACAGAAAAAGTACCTTCTACTTCACACTGGGACTTCCAAAATAATTTAGTTCTTAATAGTTATTATACTTATCAAAATTTTACATTGTCATATTCAAATACCTACGACTCATTCTGGTTTAGAACTGGCGAAACAACTGGTATGGGCAAAGGATTATATAAAGTTACAGCTAAAAATAGTAATGACAGTCTATTAGCTTATTTTTATTACGATTTAAGAACATGCATTGATTATAATAATACGCCAGATTTAGAAGTTACTTTCAATTACACCAATTCATTATTTAGATTTAATAATTCTACTCCTCCTTGGAATAATATGTCGATCAATGATGAATTGGTTGAATCTTGGATTTATACAGCCCATATGTGCTGTGAACAAGAAACAGATCTCTTTGAACCACAAGCGCCTACTAATCTGTTCGTTTATTCGAGCGGAGGTATTCATCCTCAACTATATTGGAATAATAATGATCAACAAGATTTCTGGACTAATGTTGATGTTTACAGATCACTTGTGTATTCTGGAGGACCAGACGGATTTGATCAAATAGCAACATTAGGTCGTAACGCAACTTCTTATTATGATTCAGAGTACTTTACCGGGACAGGTGCAATAGCGTATTATCAAATTCGTAAAAGAAATGTCTACAAAAACTCAGTACCTTCAAACACAGTAAGCATCAATATTATACCCGCAAAAATGACGGAAGAGAGTAACCAAATACAAGTTTCAACTGAAAGAGAGGACTTTAGAGATTATCTTTTCCAAAATTATCCCAACCCTTTTAACCCGACCACAGAAATAAAATTTGAAATAACTGATTCCGGGAATATTAGTCTAGATGTTTATGATATTCTTGGAAGAAAGATATATACGCTTGCGAACGGTTTTTATACAAAGGGATTATATAAGTTTAATTTCAACGCTTCGGTAATACCATCGGGTATTTATTATTGTATTTTCAAAACAAATTATACGGTTCAAACTAGAAAAATGTTATTATTGAAATAGGTGTGTTATGAAAAAAATAATTTTACTTACAATATTGTTTACCGCTTCGTTATTATTCTCCCAAAACAGAATTAATCTTCAAATTCTAAACTCAAACAACATTCATTTAGCATTACAAAATATTGGCAAACTTGGCGCAATACCAGTGGCTTTCGGCGGTGGGGTTTGGAAAATATTATCATTTGATTCAACAATTGTCTATGATCATGGTCCCTGGATAATTGGAAAAATTGATAACAAAGTTCACCTCTCTATATCTCAATGGGGAACAAATTACTCGCCGGGTCCAATTATAAATAACAAAGCGGCAATGCAGTATAAGCCGGAAGACTCGCTTAAATACCGCATTTATAAAATTTCGAAAGGTGACAACACTACAAACAAAGATTATGCTGAATGGCCTTTCGAATTTGGAGCTCCAAAAACTAAAGATGGAAAACCTAAACTATATCAAGATCAATCCCTTTGGTGTACCTATAACGCAATGTTCCCATCAGTTAAAAAACAAATTCCAAGTTTCACCGATTCGTTACCAATAATGCCGCTAGAGATACATCAGCTGGTCTATGCAAAGAAGGGTAATAGCAAAGATGAAGTGGATTTATTTTCCAATACAGTATTCTTTGAATGGACAATTATTAACAAGGGAACTTTGCCAATTGATTCAGCGTACTTTTCGTTTTGGACAGATATTGATTTTGATATGGCAACAGCAAATTTTCCTGCTGTTGATACAACAAATAATTTGGGTTATATGTGGTCAAATAAAACAAAACCACAGCCTGCTATTGGCTACACTCTTTTATTTGGACCAGCCGTTCCGGCTTACAAGAAAAAAGCGGTTTTTAAAGGACAACTCAGAAATGACTTTGCTAATTTGAATGTAACGTCATTCCAAGCAATATATGACGATTATCCATATTTGGCTGGTGTAGATCGACCATCGTTTTCACGAACAGAAGCTTGGAACATTGTGCGGGGCTTTTATCCTTCCGGTAAAGCCAAAGTGGATTCATCAAACAACAGCGTAACAAAATTCTCTTACAGTGGTGATCCGGTTACAAACAGTGGTTGGCTTTGGGGCTATGGTAATTCAGGCGGCGGTGCCGGTTTTAATCTTTCTTCCGGTCCATTTAACTTAGCACCCAATGATACGCAGTGGGTAATGATGGCGCTGGTTCCGGCGCTTGGTAAAGATTATAAAGAAAGTATAACAATAATGCGTAACAAAGTTAAGCTGTTAAAAACTTTGCCATATGATAGTTTAGCCTTCGGAAGGAAAGCAGTAATGGTTGGCGTCGAGAAAGGAAAAATAATTCCAACAGAGATAAGTTTAGAGCAAAATTATCCCAATCCATTTAATCCGGAGACAGTAATTAGTTACTCAATTCCAAAGAGTGAACATGTAACACTAATGGTTTACAATCTGCTTGGAAAAGAAGTGGCAACATTAGTTGATGAATTCAAACAAGCAGGAAATTATAAAGTTAGGTTTAACGTTGAGACGTTGCATGCAGCGTCTCTATCAAGTGGAATTTATTTCTATCGTTTAACAACTCCAACAACTATCGTTGCAAAGAAAATGATGCTGGTGAAATAGCGGTTAACCATCAGCTTTCGGCAATCAGCGCTCAGCTATCGAAAAAGATAAACAAAGAGCCCCGGAAAAAAGCCGGGGTTTCTTTTTCCGCAGAAAACAAATTCTACTCTAATTTTATATAAGTCTAAACTGACCACGATTTATCAGTTGGCTATTATTCGCCACTCCAAAAACATCAAAGCACGCTTTTCGCACAATTTTCAACCTTTTAGCTGGCATTAATTTGGCAAATAATTCCAAAAAAGCTAAAAGGGTATTATGGCTTCCTCAGTAAAATTATTAAGCAATCTATTGGACTACTGCACAGAGAAAAACCGTGTGATTGCTAAAAATATTTCCAACCTAGCTACGGAAGGCTATAAACGACAAGACGTTATTTTCAAAGAAGTTCTGAACGAGAGTTCCAACTCACTAATGAAAGTTTCAAGCAACCGCCACATTTCCACACTTCAAGATCCATCTACAAGCGGCGGAAAGTTTGAATATGTAAATGATGAAAGCGAGGAAATGGTTTCCGGTTCCAACAATGTAAATATTGAACGTGAGATGAGTGAGTTAGCTGAAAACACACTCCGGTTCAAGTTTGCATCAAAAAAAGTTGGCGAGTATTACAGATCAATGCAGAATGTTATTAAAGGCGGCGGAGGCAGAATATGAAAATTGGCGGCAGCTTATTTGGTTTGAATTTTAGCGCTCGCGGTATGGCTATACAAAGAAAGAAAATGGATGTTATTGCTCAGAACATTGCCAACAGCGATAATGTACGCACAGAAACCGGTGAACCTTATAAAAGAAAAACTTTGAAAGTAGAAGGTGAGCAGAAAAATTTTGCTTCCAATTTAGAAATAGAAGGACAAATATTTAAACTGAATTCCAGCAATCCGAACCACATGGTTAAAATGAACATGCCTCAAGAGTTCAGCATATCGGCAGACCAAGGTAAAGTAGAAATGAAAGAAGATATAGATAATACACCTGGCGACGTTGTTTACATGCCGGAACATCCAAACGCAGATAAAGACGGTTACGTTGAAATGTCCAACGTGAATGTTATCAACGAAATGGTGGATATGATTGCGGCAACAAGAAGTTACGAAGCAAACTTGCAAGCATTAAACTCAGCTAAACAGATGGCTAAAGATTCATTGGAGATATAATTGATGAAAGTTTCTACAAATAATATAGGCAATTACTCGCCGGCTTATTTCAAAGCGGCATTGGCAAAAACAGAAGCAGCTCAAAAAGCTAAAGCAGAAAGCATTTCTGTTGAAGAGAAAAAATTCTTTGCTGATCTCTATCCCGAACAAAAAGATGAAGTGCTTGGCTACCAACTCTACAATGCAAAAGGAAAAGTTTCCGGAGTGCATGTAGGTTCACTTTTCGATAGGAGAGGATAAAATGCAGATAGAAGGACTTGGAAGTTTACTTCCCAAAACAATTGAACCGGCAGCAAAGAATAAATCATTCGGCATAGAAGGATTTGGAGAAACTCTAAACGGGTTCATCAGTGATGTGAACAAATCGCAACTCGATTCCCAGAACACAATACAAGATTTTGTAAGCGGAAACGGCGTTGAACTTCACGAAGTAATGATTGCCGGCGAAAAAGCTAAAACCAATCTCGAGCTCTTAATGGAAATTAGAAACAAAGCAGTTGACATGTTCAAAGAATTAACAAGGATACCTGTTTAACATGAATACGAATCCATTGCAAGCATTGACCGGTATTTTAGGCAAACTTAACCCAAAGCAAAAAATTATGCTTGGTGTTGGCGTTGTTGTTACAGTTGCTCTTCTTGCAGTTCTAATGATGATTCTAAACGAACCTACATACTCAACTTTATATTCCGGGCTTTCGCAAGAAGATGCCGGTAAAGTAGTTGAGCATTTGAACAGCCAGAAAGTCTTGTTCAAAATTGATGACAACGGGCAGACAATTAAAGTTCAGCGAGAAAAAGTTGCCGAGCTTCGTTTAACCCTTGCAGCCAAAGGGATTCCGAGCTCCGGAGTTATTGGCTACGAAATCTTCGACAAATCAACAATGGGAATGTCGGAGTTTATGCAGAACCTAAATTACAGACGTGCGCTCGAAGGAGAAATAGCCCGCACAATTCAGCAGCAAGAAGGAATCTCCTGGGCTAAGGTTTTAATTGTTATGCCTAAGCGAACAATTTTTAGAGAAGAAGAAAAGCAGCCAACGGCTTCAGTTGTGATTAAACTGAAAAACAATTCCGCACCATCTAAAGAGAACATACAAGCTATTGTAAACTTAATGTGCGGAAGCGTTGAAGGCTTACAGCCGGCAAAAGTTTCTGTGATAGATACCAAAGGAAGAATTTTAAGCAACGATGCTGAAGAAGGACCAATGGCTTTTGCATCTGCCAAACAATATGAGATTAAAAAATCTGTAGAAAACCATCTTGTACAGAAAGCGCAAGCAATTTTGGATAACGTACTTGGATTTGGAAACGCAATGGTTCAAGTGAATGCGGATATTAATTTTGATCAAGTTGAAAAAACGATGACGCAGTTCGATCCGGAATCTCAAGTTGTTGTAAGCGAAGGAATTGCCAAGACCGCCAGTAACGGTCGCCAGCAAAGCGACACAACTTCGGCGGCAAACGAAAACGCAGTAACTAATTACGAAATTAGCAAGACAGTGCAGAATGTAGTTGAAGGAACCGGCAACATAAAACGATTAAGCGTTGCTACTGTTATTAATGATATTCCGCGCGAAGTAAAGGAAGGGAATAAAACTAAAATAGTTTTCGACCCGAGACCGGCTGACCAAATTAAAAAACTGGAAGACTTAGTAAAAAATGCAGTTGGAATTGACCCTACAAGAAACGATCAGTTCTCAATTGTAAACATTCCTTTTGAAACAAAGGTTGAAGAAACAACAACTGAAGCCGGAATGTCTGCTCTTCCGGATGCAAACGAATACATCAATCTCGTTTTCATTTTGGTTGCAATAGTTTCATCGCTGTTCGTTCTTAAAAGTTTAATGAAACGTTTGAAGAATGAAAAGATAGTTATAGGAACAGTAAGTTCCGGCAATTATGCGTTCGCAAGTGAATCTGCCGGTTCTTTACCGGCTCACGGCGAAAGTAAATCCGGTACAGGGCATTTACCGGCACCCAAAAAGAAGAAAATGTTATTGCCGATGGGAGACATTGAAGATGAAATTTCCGAAGACGCATTGGCAAAGAAAAACCAGCAGGAAAGAATTGTTAACTATGTAACAAAAAACCCAATGGATGCAGCAAAACTAATAAACGCTTGGATGCACGAAGATGAGGCCTAATAATAAGCTTGCCCTTGCAGAGGGAAAAGAAGAAGTAAACGGATTACAAAAAGCAGCAATGCTTATGGTTGCTCTTAATGTTGAAGCAGCCTCTTCCGTTCTCAAACATTTGGACCCGGCGGATGTTGAAATTATAACCGCTGAAATTTCGAAGGTTAAAAATGTTTCTTCCAAAACGGTTGATTCCGTAATCTTTGATTTTTACAATATGGTAACTGCCCGAGAATACGTTCTTGAAGGCGGATTAGACTACGCTCAAGCCGTGCTGGAAAAAACATACGGTCCTTCCAAAGCTTCCGAAATAATTGATAAAATAAAAAGGTTAACAACACTAAAGGGTTTTGATGTTTTGAAAAAAGCAGAGCCGGCTCAGCTTGTTAATTTTTTGAACAAAGAGCATCCGCAAACGATGGCTCTTATTTTATCTCAGTTAGCTCCTGATCAAACAGCAAACGCTTTGAAAGAATTATCTGAAGAATTGCGCGTTGATGTAGCTTTTAGAATTGCTACTCTTGGTAAAATTGCACCCCAAACCTTGAAACAGATTGAACATGTGGTTGATGAAATTGCCGGCGCTTCGATGAGCCAATCTGTTGGAAAACTTGGTGGAGCTAAATGCCTTGCGGCAATTCTTAACAGAGCAAATGTTGGAATGGCAAAAGATATTCTCACAAAGTTAGAAGACATGGATGCCGAAACTTCTTACGAAGTAAAACGCCTCATGTTCATCTTTGATGAAATTGTTAACATCACCGATAAAGACATACAAAAAATTCTTCGCGAAGTTGATAGAAAAGATCTTGCTCTGTCACTTAAAACAGCAGAAGACAAATTGCGCGATAAGATTTTCAAGAATATGTCCGAGCGTGCTGCCGATCTGTTGAAAGAAGAATTGCAGTACATGGGAATGGTTAAGCTGAAAGAAGTTGAAGGCGCACAAGCCAGAATTATAGATGTGATTAAAGCGCTCGAAGAACAAGGTGAAATTTCCTTGAACTTACGCGGTGGTCCGGAAGAAGTTTATGTCTGATGTAATAAAGCTCAATAAACATTCGGCTAAATCAACATTTAAAGTCGCCGGAATCGGAGCCTCCAATATCAAGGAAGAAACCGAACCGGATTTGCTGAAAAAACAGCTTGATGATTATTACCGGATGGGCTTTAGCGAAGGACAAGAAAAAACTAAAAGAGATCTTGAGCAAGATTATTCCAACAAACTCATCCGCAAGTACGAAGAGGTTTACAATATACTTCAGCAGTATGACGAGAATCTTTTAGAAATGGAAAAAGCTTTTGAAAGACTTGTTATTGAGACATCCTATGAATTGGCTAAGAAGATTGTTCAAAGAGAAATTGAGAATAAAACGGTAATAAACGAAAACGTAAGAATTGCTATTAACAAGATAATTGGCGCTAACGAAGTTCGATTGAAATTAAATCCGGTAGATATTGAAGCGCTTTCTGTTGATAGCAAGAATATGATTAACAGCAGTTCATTCACCAAAATTAAAATTGAGGGTGACGACCGCATTGAAAAGGGGGGCTGCTTGATTGAAACGGAAATTGGAAATGTTGATGCAAGAGTCTCTACACAGTTGACGGAACTAAAAAGAAAATTAGAAGAGAGCTTGTTGTAAAATGTATATCTACGAACAGCTTTTGGATAAATATCAGAAAGTAATTGATAGAGCGGAAGCAATTCGAGTAAACGGAAAAGTTATTGACGTTATCGGATTGGTTATTGTTTCTGTTGGTCCGAATGCTGTGCTTGGTGAAATTTGCACAATAGTAGATCAGAACGGAATAGAAATTTGCAAAGCTGAAGTTGTTGGTTTCAAAAACGGAAAGGTTTTGTCCATTGCTATTGGTGAAGTACACAATATTTCTCCGGCATGTGAAATAAAAGCTTCCGGCAAAAATTTTAATGTCGGCATTGGAAGAGAATTATTAGGTCGAGTAATTGATGGGCTTGGCAATCCGATAGATGGTAAAGGAGAAATCACTTATCATTCGTTTAGAGATGCACACCGCGAGCCGCCAAATCCGTTAGATAGAAAAAGAATTGCCGCTCCAATCCAGACCGGAATAAGAGCAATAGATGCGCTGTTGTCTATTGGTAAAGGTCAGCGTGTTGGAATTTTTGCCGGCAGCGGAGTTGGCAAGAGTGTTACGCTTGGTATGATTGCAAGAAATACAAGCGCAGATGTAAATGTAATTGCATTAATAGGCGAGCGCGGACGAGAAGTAAGAGAATTTATTGAACGAGATCTCGGTGAAGAAGGATTGGCTAAATCCGTTGTTGTATGTGCTACCAGTGATAAATCTCCGCTTATAAGAATGAAAGGCGCGTATGTGGCAACAACAATTGCGGAATACTTCCGCGAGCTTGGAATGGATGTAATGCTGATGATGGATTCCGTTACACGCTTTGCAATGGCTCAGCGCGAAGTTGGTTTAACAGTTGGCGAGCCGCCAACAACTAAAGGTTATACGCCTTCCGTATTTGCATTGCTGCCAAAACTTTTAGAGCGCGCGGGTACTACCGATAAAGGCTCTATCACCGGACTTTACACTGTTCTTGTTGATGGTGATGATATGACAGAGCCTATTGCCGATGCTGTTCGTTCAATATTAGATGGACACATTGTGCTTTCAAGAAAACTTGCTAACAAAGGGCAATATCCGGCAATAGATACTTTACAAAGTGTAAGCAGAGTTATGTCGGATATTATTGACCGCGATCATTACCAGAGAGCAATGAAGTTTAACGAAATACTTGCTACTTACCGTGAAGCAGAAGATTTAATAAACATTGGCGCATATGCAAAAGGAAGCAATCCCCAGATTGATCACGCACTTTCGAAAATTACTCAACTTAGAAGCTTTTTGAAGCAAGATGTTTTTGAACAAGCTAAATACGACCAATCAGTTGAAAGATTAAATCAAATTATTGAAGCGCCGATAGTGTAGGTGAAATATGGCAAAGTATAAATTCAAGTTTCAGTCTATAATGAATGTTAAGGAGATGCTGGAAAAAAAGATTCAAGAAGAAATTTCGCGCATCAATAAAGAGATTGATGATTTGAGTTTTGAGCTAAAACATCTCACAAACGAAAAGAAACGTGTTGCAATTCAAATGCTGGAAAAGTCAACCATAGTTTCTGATTACCAAAGCATGAAGATGTACAGCTCTCATCTTCAACAACAAATGGAAGCCGTTGAAAGAAAAATTGAAGTATGCAGCAAAAAACGCGATGAGAAGCAGAAAGAGTTGGTGGAAAGAAAAAAAGAAATAAAGTCGCTGGAGATAATCAAAGAAAACGATTATCTGAATTATTTATCGGAAGAAAGAAAAAACGAATTGAAAGCACTTAACGAAGTAGCATTAAGAAATTTTAACGGGGAACAGTCGTGAAAAATTTAATTATTTACGGTGTAATATTTTTGTTAGCCTTTGCATTAGTTACCGGGGCGCTCTTCTTTTTGAATTCTCAATACAAAAATATTTTTGCGTTTGATTTCACACCTGAAACACATCAGCCGGCAAAAAAAGATAAAAAACCGTTGGATGTAGCTAAAGTAGATTCGCTTAAAACTGATTCAACAGCAGTAGTCAAAGATTCCTTAGAAGTTGCACCGGATTCAACAGTTAAAACTCAGCCTGTAACTAAACCAGTAGAAGAAAAAGCAAAAACAATTATTGCCGAAGCTAAACCAACTCAGAAAAAACAAATTGAACAAGTGCCGGTAACGGAAGATCCCACGATTCCCAAAACAAATTTCAAACAGACTGCCAGCAAAGATTCGATTTATAAAAATTGGGTAAAAGAAACGGTAAAATTATACGAAGCAATGGATAGTAAAAAAGTTGCTAAAGTTATTCTCGGGTATTCCGATAATATAGCAAGGGACTTGATACTCAGGATGAGAAAAAAGAAAGCGGCTGAAGTTTTATCAGAATTCAAGCCGGAAGTTGTGACTAGATTAATAAGTGTGAACTGATGAACTTTAGCAATTTTTTCATAGAGAAACTAGCCGAAACCGAATCCTCTCTAACTATTGGTTCTAAAAAGTCTGTTACAAATCCATTTTTGTTTCAAGACATTATTAAAGTTTGCGAACAAGAAAATGCAGCGCAGAATGTAACTGTACTTGAAGCCGGCAAGACGGAATCAACTCTGGAAATATTTGCGCCAACCGAAAACGTTATTAAAGTTTCTCCGGAAGAGTTTACCAGCTTAACTCAATTGATTGCATCACTCATTTCTCAGAACGCAGAACTGCAACCGACTGAAACTAAGCACAAAATTGAAGATGCCGATATTACAAAGCTTCAGTTTATTTTACCGGAAGAAAAATTAGTTGAGTTGACAAGTAAATTTATTGATGGAACAAGCTTTTCATTAATTCCCTTGAATGAAATAAATAACAGCAGTGAAATTTCCAAACAGTTAACAGTCTCTTACAAAAGCGGCTCGAATAAACTTTCCGTTACGTTAAATCCCATTAAAGTTGATGAAAACTACACCAGCAAAGTTCTAACTGATGAGTTCAGCTTTGTTAATAAACTGATTGTCAATGAAGGATTGTTACAAAACATTCCGTTTTCATCGAAGAATGATTCCGAACTTGTTGAAAAAGATTTATCTCTATTTGAAGAGAGTGCAGTAGAGGAAACAGTAGAAACTATTCCTATCGAAGAGACGAAAACCGAAGTAAATGAAAAAGTTTTTTATAAAGCAGAGATAATAAAAATTGAAACTCCGCAAACCAATGCTCAATTAAATTCTCCAATAATTTCGGTTAACAGCAACACACAAGCTGAATTTTTTACTGTTAATAAGTTATTTCAACAAGACGATAAATTACTTACAGATGATACGGCTATTCCTAATAAAAATGTTACCGGTCAGTCTGAGGTATTGGAAATACAAAACTTGGAACAACTTAATCACGAATCAGAAACAAAGCTTGTTGAAAATAATACTACCGCAAAATCTGCGGAACAAAAACAAAGCGAACCAAGCATCTTAGTTGGTACGACAAAAGAAAACATTGTAAGCGATAAATCATCATCAGCCTCCTTAAATGATTTGATGGAAGGATTAACTGACGAAGAAAAATCAGTGTTCAGGAGTTTTACAGCAAACGGCGAGATTAAAGAAATAAAATATGAGAGCAATCTAAAAGAAGCTCAAACTGATTCATCAATAAAAGTTACTGCTAAAACGACGGAGTCTTCCGGGCAGAAAATTGCTGCTGAAACTCAACCGAGTGTTCGTGTTGCTGAAGAAACAAATAGCGGTAAAGACGCAACTTATCAATCGGCTGAAAATGATGAAGCAGTTGAAAGAGCAGATGTAAAAGAAAGTCCAAGCGCAAGCACTAAGTTTCCAAAACAGATGGATGCAGTTATTGAAAAATCTGCTACAGTAGAAAATACTCATGTAGTAGAAAACAAAACTTCTGCTAACGTTATGTTTGAGAATGAAGGCGTAACCGAACCGGCAAAAACAAAAGAGAGTGCAAGTACAAATCCACTTGAAAATATAGAAGCTGTTGCCGGCGAGCATGTTGCGCAAGAAAAAGTTGCGGATGAAGATTTAGTTGTAAAAGAAAAGGTTACTCCAAAGAAAGAAGTATTATCTAACGATAAAACGATCACTACAGAATCCACTAAAGAAACTTCATTTAAGAAATTTGAAAACAGACCGAAGCTTGTTTCCAAAGAAGAATTTTTAGCCCTAAAGAATGTTAATCAAGTTGCTCAGCCGAAAGTAACTGTTGAAGAACAAACAATTAGAGAAAACATAAGTTTAACAAACGATACGGTTGAATCTGCAAAAGCGGAAGAAACAATTGCAGTGAACAAACAAACAGCCCAACCTGAAATTGAGAAAAAAGTCAATGAGGTTTTTAGTGAAGGTAAGCTGCTCGTTAAAGTTTCAGCTAAGGCTAGCATAAAGGTTGAAAAATCCGGCAAAGACGAAGTTGAAGCAAAACCTCAAACCGAGAATAGCTTATCTAAGGAAGTAAAGGCTAATGATACTGAACATGTTTATCTGAAAGAGGAAAAAATAGTTGCCGAAACAACAAAAACTGTTAATCTAAAAAATGAAAAAAGTGAGCAAGTTGCAGCTAATGTTAATGTAGAAGCATCTTCAACAACAACAAAAGAAAAAGCAACCCAAGGAAAGACGGAAATTGATTCTAAAGAACAGCCGGCAGTAAATACAAAAGAAACAAAGCAAACATCAGAGCTGCAGACTAATCAGCAAAGCGATAAAGAAAACAGCAAGTCAAGCTCTTCCGAAACGTTTAAGAATCATTTAAATCAAGTAGCTCCTACGGATAAGAATTTTGAAATAGAAAATCTTAAGCCGCAAGTAGAAGCAAAGCAAGCTCATGAGCAGTTTAAGACTATAAAGCAGCAAGAAATTATGCCTGAGTTTTCTAAGCTGATTTTGCAAGGCGAAAAGCAAACTATGACTTTGCAGCTAACGCCGGAAAATCTTGGCAAGGTGAAACTGACTGTTGATATGATTGAGAACCAGATTGTTACAAAGATTGAAGTTGAGAATGAACAGGTAAAACAATTTGTCCAATCTAATATTGAGCAGCTTAAACAGAACATGCAGTCTGCAGGTGTGCCTCTTACAAATGTAAACGTAAGCTTAGCGGACGATCAGAAAAACCAAAAGATGTTTACACAAAAGAAGAAATCATTATCACGCGATGAAAAAGAGGATGTGATAGAAGAAACTACGCTGAACGAATCTAAGAAAAAGATGGGCTATAATACTTACGAATACACAGCATAAGGAATTGAGAGATGATTAATACTGTAAACAATACAACAAATCAAACATCAACAGTATCTGCAAATAAAAGCGCTCTCGGTAAAGATGATTTTTTGAAACTCATGATTGAGCAGTTAAAGAATCAGGATCCGCTTAATCCAATGGATGGTACTGCTTATGCTTCGCAATTAGCAGAGTTTTCTTCACTTGAGCAATTAGCAAATCTTAATACTTCTATTAAAGAAAGCATGAATTCCAACTTGCTCTTAACTGAATCAATCAACAATACAATGGTTGCAACATTGATTGGTAAAGAAGCTAAAATAGGCGGAAACGAAGTTCAAGTTGCCGGACAAGACAATATTACAATAGGTTATACTTTACCTACAAATGCTCAAGCAACAAAGATTAAGATCTACAATGAAAAAGGCGCGTTAGTAAGTCAGATAGAAAATATTCCAAATGCGGTTGGAAGCAATAAACTTTCCTGGGATTGCACCGATAATAATGGTGACAAATTACCTAATGGTAAATATACATTCGAAGTGGAAGCAAAGAATATGAAAGGCGAAGTTTTGACAATAGATACTTTTAAGGCTGGTGTGATTGACGGCGTTCGTTTTACGGAAAACGGCGCTGTACTTAAGATCAACGGAGCCGAGTATTCTATCGCCGATATTCTTGAAATTCTCAATTCAACAAGTGGAGGTAAATGATGGCAGAGATTAATGGAATCTCCGTTCCGTTTATTCCTATTGTAGGAAACGAAGAAATTGTAACGAGAAGAACCGGCAGAGAAACTGCTAATCAGTTCGATGCGATTTTCAAAGAAGAACTTGAGAAAATAAAATTTTCGAATCATGCAATGAAACGCCTTGAATCCAGAAACATACAGTTAAGCGAAACAGAATTAGGAAAAATTAAAGATGCAGTTTCTAAGGCTGAATCAAAAGGAAGTAAAGATTCATTAATAATGATGGACAAAACAGCATTCATAGTAAATATTCCAAATAAAACGGTTGTAACAGCAATCGAAGTAGCAAATTCTAACGAAAGCGTTTTTACAAATATTGATAGTGTAGTATTTGCGTTATAATTAACAAATAATAATATAACGGAGCGGGACCTTCCAAGGACGCTCCAGATCTGGCTGACCGACTGATGCCGGATCAATCCAAGGAGGATCAACATGGCACTCTTAACATCACTTTTCGCAGGCGTTTCCGGTTTACGTAATCATCAATCAATGATGGACGTTATCGGCAATAACATTTCCAACGTTAACACAATCGGTTTCAAAGGCTCACGCGTTACATTCAGCGATACTTTTAATCAATTTGTAAAAGCCGGTACAAACCCAACAGATACATCAGGTGGCACAAACTCTTATCAAATTGGACTTGGCACAAAAATTAATTCTATTGACCGTAACTGGAACCAAGGAACATTCGAAAGAACCGGCATTACAACTGATTTGGCATTGCAGGGCGATGGAATGTTCGTATTAAAAAATAATGGACAAAAATTTTATTCACGTGCAGGCGCATTTGTTTTTGATGCAAACGGCAAATTAGTAAGTCCACAAAATGGTGCAGTTGTTCAAGGTAAAGTTGCAAGCGCTGATGGTGTTATACCCCCGGGTAATAATTTAGAAGATATTGCTATTGATACCAACATGAAACTACCAGCTATTGCCACTACAGAAATTAAATGGGGCGGCAACTTAAAAAGTAACAGCGCTATTACAAGAACAGAAAATGTTTTGCAAAGAGGTAATATCAATTCATCAGCTTTAGCTGTTGGCGAAAGTACCAGCGATAGTACGGTTAAGGTTTATAACATTTACGGAGATAGCTTTGACTTTGTCTCTAATTTCGAAAAAACAGCTGCAGATACTTATACGTATAACTGGAGTGTAGTAGATAGCACAGGTGCAACATTGGATAGCGGAAGCATAGCGAATTTAGTATTTGCTGACGATGGTACTGGTACTATGAAAATGAATGCGGCTTCAGTTGCTTTATTTGATGGCACAAACAACTTGGTTAGTATTCCTTCTTCGGAAATTCAATTTACATTCGATGCGACTATTGTTACACAAAATGCAAGTACAAGTACTCTAAGCGCTTCTGCTGATAATAATAGAATTCCAAATGTGGTAAGCGGCTCGGTTACGGTTTACGATTCTTTAGGATCAGCACATCAAGTAACGATGAAATATTCAAAGATAGGTGAAAATGAATGGACTTTTGTTGCATCAGTACCAGGTACTAGTACTTACAATGGACAACCTTCAATTTATAGAGGGCAAATAACGTTTAATCCTGATGGTACATTAGATCCAGCTAACATTTCGCCAAACAATCCAGAATTCTCATTTAAACCAAACGGCGCTAACGAAGTTATAATGAAACTTGATTTTGGTGAAGGATTTAGCGGTGTAACTCAAACTTCTGCAAGTTCTGTAATCAGCGCATTATCTCAAGATGGTTCACCAGCTTCTACATTATCCAACTTAAATATTGATCAATACGGAAACATTGTGGGTATTTTCTCAAATGGAAGTTCACAAACTTTAGCACAAATTATGACTGCTACTTTTACAAACTTGAATGGTCTTATCAGCACCGGTGATAATATGTACTCGGCTTATGCAAATAGCGGTGAGCCACTTATCAGCACATTAGGCGAAGAAACAAACACAACAGTTCAATCCGGTGCGCTTGAACAATCAAACGTTGATCTCTCGGAAGAATTCACAAAGATGATTGTATCTCAGAGAGGTTTCCAGGCTAACGCGAGAGTTATTACAACGGCAGATACTTTACTCCAAGAGATTACAAATTTGATTAGATAATTTTCTAGGTCCTTCAGTACATACCTAAAAAAGGGCTGTAACCAAAACTCAAAATTTTGGAAGGTTACAGCCTCTTTCCTTTTAAAACCAACACCAAAGAATCTTTGCAGAGAAAAGCCAACTCGGCATATATAGTTTTGGATTATCGTTAGAATTCTTTCGGATAATCTTTACTCAAATGAAGCTTTGTGAAAATTATAAAAAGTTGGTAGGCGCAGCTTTCAAGTTGCGGTTTTATATAGGAAACGCAAGCTGAAGCTTGCGGCTACTAAATAACCCGACAGAATAGCTGTGGAAAACAATGCTGAGAAAAGCCCAAGTGTTGAATATTAGCCATTCAACAATTTCCCAATAGAAAAAACCGGCAAATTTTGGACATTAGCGCATGGCATAGCAATTGAAAAAATATATGCGTTAATCAAACAAAAAGTGCAGAAAATGGAAAAACTTGAAAAACCCGGTGCACCACCCCCAGTAGATCTCCCAGCCGATGTAACTGAGAAAAAAGGTTTCAATATCAAAATACTTCTATTTGGACTGCCTCTTTTTATAGTTCAGTTGGTTGCTGTCTATTTTATTACAGCCAACTTTTTGTTGAATAAGATGCATGCTAACGGTACTGGCGCAGAAGATGGCAAAGCCGGAAAGAAAGACTCAACTCATGTAGTTAAGGAAGCAAAACCTACTGAGTTCGGAAAGTTTATTTATGAGATTCAAGATCAGATTGTTAATCCTGCCGGAACCGATGGAAGAAGATTGTTAATGGTTTCGCTTGGTTTTGATGTTCCAACCGAAGAAAACAAGAAAGAAATGGAAGCAAAAGATGTTCTACTAAAAGACGCGGCTCTATCTGTAATGAGCAGCAAAGATTTATCGCAGCTTGGCAATATGGCTTACCGGGATACACTAAGAACAGAGATTGTACAGAAGCTTCACAAGGTTATGCCGGAAGTAAAAATCAACACTATTTATTTCAGTAAATACATCTTGCAATAACATGGCAGAGATATTATCACAACAAGAAATTGATGCGCTGCTTAATAACATTAAAAGCGGCTCAGAACAGAAGATAGAATCTTCTTCGGAAAAAGAAGCAATTCTTTTTGATTTCCGTTTGCCAAACAGAATATCAAAAAATCAGCTTCGGGTTCTAAGAAGCATCTTTGAAAACTTTGCTGAAAGTTTCAGTTCGTTTCTTGTAACAAAACTTCAAACGGTTGTAAACATCAACGTTACTTCCGTTGATCAAATTTACTATTCCGAGTATGTCCTCTCTGTTTCAAATCCGGCTTGCCTTTTTACGTTTGATGTTAAAGACACAGATGTAAAAGGTATTCTCGAACTAAACAACGATCTGGCTCTTTCATTGGTTGATAAACTTCTCGGCGGTAATGGTCTTGGTTCAAAGCAGACAAAGATTATCACACCAATTGAACAGAAAGTTTTGAGAGTAGTTGTTGAACGTGTAATGCAAGATTTGAAAAAAGCCTGGCAGACAATTGATAATATGGAATTTGTTATTGAACGTTTTGAACCGGATATAGATTTTGCGCAAATAACATCGCAAAGTGAATCCGTTCTTCTTATCTCTTTTGAAATACTGATTGGCGAACAATCCTACTTGATGAACATTTGCTACGCTACATTCGCATTCGATAACATACTTGCAAGATTATCTTCTCAAAAATTGTCATCGGTACGTGCAATTAAACACTATGGGCAAACCGCACGCGATGTAGTTACTCATCATCTTTCCAAAACATCCGTTCCCATTAAAGTTGAGCTTGGTACTTCTATGCTCTCGGTACGCGAACTTCTGGAAATGCAGAACGGAGATATTATCCGTTTGGAAACAAAAGTCAGTGATGATCAAAAAGTGAGAACCGGCTCGCAGCTTCTTTTCTTGGGAAGAGTAGGAGTTTCCAATAATAAAAAAGCAATTAAAGTAACTAAGAAATTATTAGAAGAACATAAATCCTTTTGAGGTTTTAAGATGGAAAACAACGACTTGAATAATATGAACGATAATGAATTGACTAACCAGAAAGCTGCAAGCGCTTTAGCTCAGTTTGAAGAGTTTGATGATTCGACTCAATCCAGCGGAGTTTACAACGATAAACTTCATTTTCTAAAAGACCTCCCTATGAATGTTTACATAGAACTTGGAAGAACTCAAATGCAGATTAAAGACATTTTAGAGCTTGAACGAGGTTATGTTATAGAGCTTGATAAACTTGCAAGCGAACCGGTAGATGTCTTTGTAAACAATAAAAAGATTGCTGAAGGCGAAGTTGTAGTTATTGATAAACACTTTGGAATAAGAATAACCAATCTTGTTGACCCGGCAAATAGAGTAAAGGATATTTTATAATGTCATTCTTCGATATACTAAAATCAATTATACCACTTTTAGCCGTACTCGGGATGTTGTACGGCGTTTTAGTTTTGGTTAGAAAGTATTCTTTCTCTATGTCGGGTAAAAAATTAAAAAACCTCCACGTTGATGTTGTTCACAACCAGCTGATTCTTCCTAAAAAATATTTATCACTTGTTAGAATTAAAGACAAACTGCTTGTTCTGGGTATCAGCGAAAACAACATAACAGTACTTAAAGAATTAGAATATTCCGAGTTTGCCGGCGATGCCGATAGTGAATCCGGACCCAAAGGCAACTTTGTAGAAATACTTAAGCAAAATTTGGGTATGAAATGAGCAAGAAATTTTTAGCTGTTGTAATTCTGTTACTTCTAGTGTTTGCAATTCAAACTCAAGCCCAGCAGGCACAACAAACCATTCCTTTTCCTAAAATTAATTTGGATGTAGGCACTGCAAAAGATGGTGGCGATGTTTCCGTAACTCTGCAAATTCTTTTGATGATGACGATCCTTTCACTGGCGCCTTCAATTGTAATAATGACTACATCGTATTTGAGAATCATAATCGTATTTCATTTTTTGAAGAGCGCACTAGGAACGCAACAGATGCCTCCTTCTCAACTCCTGGCTGGAGTGGCGCTCTTCCTTACTTTTTTTGTGATGGCTCCAACATGGAATAAGGTAAACGACGAAGCATTAAAACCGTTAATGGATAATAAACTAACTACACAGCAAGCTTACGATAAAGGAATTGAACCAATCCGCCAGTTCATGTTTAAGAATGTACGCGATGAAGATTTGGAATTATTTATTGGACTCTCTCAGCAAGCAAGACCTGCCACACGAAATGACGTTGCTACTTATATTTTAATTCCTGCATTTGTTCTGAGCGAACTCCGCGCCGGATTTATAATGGGCTTCTTCCTTTTTATTCCTTTTATCATGGTTGATATGATTGTCTCGAGCATTTTAATGTCTATGGGCATGATGATGATGCCGCCAATGATGATCTCACTTCCGTTCAAAATTTTGTTGTTCATTCTTGTTGATGGCTGGAATTTGATTGTTTCTTCACTTGTAAGGAGTTTTCATTAATGACCGAAGAACTAATCATTGAAGTGTTGAAAGATGTTTTCTTTACAACGTTTATAATCCTGCTTCCGATTCTGGGAGTTTCTCTTATTGTGGGAATTTTTATTTCGATTTTTCAAGCCGCTACTTCAATTCAGGAAATGACATTAACATTTGTCCCAAAGTTAATTGCTACAGTAGCCGTAATTATTTTTTTACTTCCGTGGATTATTGATAAGATGGTTGCTATTACGGTTAAAATGTTTACAATGTTCGAGAGTGTTTTGAGATGAAAGAAATTCTAATCGGCGATTTTCTGATTGTACTGCTCATGTTTCTGCGAATCCTTGCTATGATGATTGCAGCGCCGGTTCTTGGTCATAATTCAATTCCCACCATTACGAGAATATTTATTGCATTTGTTGTAGCCTATATAACTTTTCTAACAGTGGACAAATCAAAAATTGTTTTGGATGTAAATCTCGCTTCGATTTTCTTAGCCGCGATAAAAGAAATAATCACCGGAACAATTATCGGAACGGTTATCAATTTTGTTTTTTACGGAATTTCATACGCCGGACATATGATTGGCTTTGATATGGGTCTTACGATGGCTGAAGTTTTAGATCCTTCCCAAGAAACCAGCAATAACGTTGTTGGCGAAGTTATTTTTTACGGAAGCATGATGTTGTTCATTATTATAAACGGGCACCATTACTTAATCAGCGCTACCGTTGCTTCTTTTAAGATTGTTCCTGTTGCAAAATATACAATCACAGAGCCGCTAATCGGGCTGATTATTAAATACTCCTTTTCTGTGTTTGCTATTGCAATGAAAATTGCCGCGCCGGTTGTTGTTTCCTTTTTGCTGGTTCACATTGCAGAAGGAATTATTGCAAGAGTGATTCCGCAAATACAAATTATGTATATCACTCAGCCGTTAAAGATTGGTTTAGGATTAGTATTCCTTTCAGTTCTTGTTCCGTTATATATCTATGTAATTAAAAACATGCTGCAAGGTTATGAAGACCAGCTTTCTCAAATGTTGAATGCAATGAGCGTGTAGAATGGCAGACGACGGCAAAGATAAAACCGAAGAACCAACCTCGAAGAAACTTAGCGATGCCAGAGACGAAGGCAAGGTTGCTAAGAGTATGGAGGTTAATTCCCTAGCAGTATTCGGCTCCGGTTTGATTATGCTTTACATTACTCGCGGAACCTTTGGCGAAAAGTTTTCGGAATTCTCCCGCGATTTGTTTGCTTCACTAGATACACTAGATTTGAACAAAACAATGCTGCAAACATATTTCATAAAATGGGCGTTGTTTTTCTTCTCTGTTACGGCTCCGGTTATTTTGGCAATTATGGTTGTATCGTTTGTAAGCAACGTAGCACAAATTGGTTTTAAGTTTTCCGGAAAAGCTTTCCAGCCGAAGCTTAGCCGGTTTAACTTATTTGAAAACGCAAAGAATATGCTTTTTTCTTCCCGCTCTGCTGTAGAACTAATTAAATCTGTAGTTAAGCTTACAATAATCGCTGCTTTTACATACTCAATTTTAGCAAAGTTAGTTGAAGACTCTTTCCAACTGGCAGAACTATCGGTTGAAGATACAGTTGCTTTTATGGTTGATTCTTCATTCTCGCTTGTATGGAAAATAGTTTTGTTCTACGCCTTAATCGCCGGCTCGGATTTTATTTTTCAGAAAGTGAAATTCAAGAAAGATATGATGATGTCTAAGCAGGAAGTTAAAGATGAGCATAAGCAATCGGAAGGCGACCCGGAAATAAAGCAGAGAATTCGCAAACAAATGTTTAAGATGGCTTTCAAAAGAATGATGAAGGACGTTCCAACTGCTGATGTTGTTGTTACAAACCCAACTCACTTTGCAGTAGCAATTAAATATGAAATGACCAAAGACGGCGCACCAAAAGTTGTTGCAAAGGGAATGGATGAATTAGCTCAAAAGATTAAAAAGATTGCGACCGAACATAATGTTCCGCTTCACGAAGATGTACAACTTGCACGTGCATTGTACAAATCTTGCGAAGTTGGAGATGAAATTCCGACTAAACTTTTCAAAGCCGTAGCGCAGATTCTTGCTTACATCTATCAAATGAAAAATATTAGAAAAAGAAGAAGCATTGTCTAACATAATGAATAGCATTGGTAAAAATAGCGATGTAATTCTTGCATTTGGTTTAATCCTAATGCTCGGTTTAATGTTGATTCCGCTTCCGGCGGGAATGCTGGATTTCTTGCTCGCGCTTAACATAACACTTTCCGTTTTGGTGATGATTGTTTCCCTTTACATAAACTCACCTTTAGATATTTCCATCTTTCCGGGATTGCTGCTTGTGCTTACACTTTTCCGTCTTGGTTTGAACATCAGCTCAACCCGTTTGATTTTAATAGAAGGCTATGCCGGAAAAGTTATTGAATCGTTTGGAACATTTGTCGTTGGCGGAAATTATGTAGTTGGTTTTATCGTATTCATCATCTTGGTGGTTATTCAGTTTATAGTGATCGTAAAAGGTTCCGGAAGAATTTCTGAAGTTGCAGCGCGTTTCACATTGGATGCTATGCCGGGCAAGCAAATGGCTATTGATGCCGATTTGAATACTGGCTTAATTACCGAAGCCGATGCTAGAAAGAGGAGAGAAATAATCTCCCGCGAAGCAGAATTTTACGGTGCTATGGATGGTGCCAGCAAGTTTGTTAAGGGAGATGCAGTTGCCGGATTAATAATTGCTGCGGTTAACATTGTTGGTGGTTTTATTATTGGTATGGCTCAACGTGGAATGGAATTCACTGATGCTATTCAAAGTTATACAATATTAACAATTGGTGATGGTCTAGTTTCTCAAATTCCGGCGTTGATTATTTCTACTGCTGCCGGTTTGGTTGTAACAAGAAGCGCAAGCGGAACTGCGCTTGATTTCCAAATGAAAACACAATTGTTTTCAAATCCCCGTGTGCTTGGAACAGTTTCCGGGGCTTCATTTATGTTTGCACTCATTCCCGGAATGCCAACACTTCCATTCGTTTTCTTAAGCATAGTAATGGGAACTATTTCTTTTGTAACTAAAAAGAATAGATTAAATGCAGCACCGGTAGTTGAAGCTGTTGAATCTTCATCGCCGGAAGCGCCACCAGAAGAAAAAGTTGAACAGTATTTGCAAGTTGATCCGATTGAAGTGGAAATTGGTTATGGGTTAATCAGTTTGGTTGATGAAAAACAAGGGGGCAATTTATTCCAGAAAATCTCTTCTACGAGAAAATTAATTGCGCTGGATTTTGGTGTACTCATTCCGCCGGTTCGTGTGAGAGATAATCTACAACTTTCTCCCAACGAATATATTATTAAGATTAAGGGCAACGTTATTTCCAGCTACGAAATTTATCCGGATAGAATGCTCGCAATGAATCCCGGAGCCATTAACGAAACTGTAAATGGTTTGCCAACTACCGATCCGGCTTTTGGTTTGCAGAGCTATTGGATTACAGTTGAAGAAAAAGAAAAAGCAGAAATGCTCGGCTTTACAGTTGTTGATTGTATATCAGTAATTACAACTCACTTGCAAGAAGTGTTAAAGAGAAATTTTGAAAGAATTTTAACGCGGCAAGATGTTAAACAGCTTCTCGAAAACATTAAGAAAGAATACGCGGCTGTTGTTGAAGAAATCAACCCGGATATATTGAATCTCGGAACGATTCAAAAAGTTTTGCAGAACCTGCTCAAAGAGAATATTCCTATTAAGGACTTTGTGCAAATCTTAGAAGCTTTGATAGATTATTCCAAGACAACAAAAAATGTTGATGTGTTAACCGAATACGTTCGCCACACAATTGGCGAAACCATTTCCAACATTTACCGCGATCACAATGGAATAATTCACGCGGCAGCATTGAGCGAAACGCTGGAAGGCTCAATCACAAAATCTTTGCAAGCACAAAAGGATAACATTGTAACGCTTGGTTTGCATCCAACGGTTTTACGCGAACTAAATGTTCAGTTGCGGGCTGCAGCAGATAAATTTAATTCGCTCGGCTATCCGCCAATATTAATTACATCAGCAACAATTCGTCCATACTTTTATAGATTAATCAACAGCAGTTTCCCGGATTGGTCAATTCTTTCGTATTCAGAACTTCCGGCAAATGTAGAACTGGAATTTATTGGCAAGATTGAGGTTAACAATGCAAATTAAGAAGTACGTAGCGCCATCTCTTAAAGAAGCTACCTTACAAATGAAGAATGAACTCGGCGGCGAAGCGTTAATACTTGGAACCCGTGTGATTGAAAACGATAAACGTTACGGCATGAAAAAGATGTATGAAATTACTGCTGGAATTGACCAGCCGGCACCGGCTAAATCTGTAAAACCATCCAGAGATGAATTTGACGCTATTGATAATTTTCAGGCTGAGTTGGAAAAGTTAACGAGAAAGATTAATCCACATGCGGGAAGCAAAGCCGCCGGCGATGAAAGGAAACCAAAAGTTGAAAAAGCTGCGCCGAGCAAACAATTAGAAAAAGAGATTGATGAGATAGCCGATACTCTCGAGCAGCGCGAAGTATCCAAAACTATTATTAAATCGCTAACAAAACATCTTCGCGATTCAGCAAGCTTTATCGAAGGCTCAAACCTGGAAAACTATTTGCTTTCAAGTTTGGCTTCTATGATACCAACCACAACATTTAAGGTTAGCAAAAACAAAACAACTAAAATTGCTCTTGTTGGTCCTACCGGAGTTGGTAAAACAACTTGCATCGCAAAGCTTGCAGTTATCTCTAAGATTATTCACAAGCTAAAAGTAGGCTTGATCTCTATTGATACTTACAGACTCGGCGCGATTGACCAGCTTCGTATCTTTTCGGAAATAAGCGATATCGAAATGGCTGTTGCTTATGAAGCCGAAGAAATTCCAAAGTTGGTTAAGAAGTTCAAAGGTAAAGATCTAATCTTTATTGATACAGTTGGTAGAAGCCAAAAAGCTAAAGAAAACCTTGAGCAGATCAGAAAATATTTAGATGCTGCACAGGTTGATGAAACAATTTTAGTTGCAAATGCTACAAGCTCTACACGTACATTGAATGATGTGGCTGAAAAGTTCAAACCGTTAAAATATACTTCGGTCATTTTCTCTAAGATTGATGAAGCTGTAGCTTACGGCAACATTATGAACTTGGCAGTTACACACAACGCGCCGGTAATGTTTTTAACCAATGGACAAGTAATTCCGGATGATATTCTTTCTGTGAATCCGGCGTTTCTCGCAAACTTGATTTACAGCGGCAAACTATACAAATGAATGGACAGGCATCACGGCTTATACAACTTAGGCAGCTCGAGGAAAGAGAAAAGCAATTCCCGGCTTCCAAGATTGTTTCCATCTGTTCCGGTAAAGGCGGAACCGGCAAGACATTCTTTGCGGCAAACTTTGCTTACCAGCTTTCCAACTTAGGCAAAAAAGTTTTGCTTGTAGATCTCGATCTCAATTTTTCTAATCTCAACATTCTTCTTAACCAAGCTACACAAGAAGTTATCTCGGAATTTTTCGAACAAAAGAAATCTTTGCGGGAAATAGTCTTCAAATACAACAAGAATCTCGATCTTGTTTTTGGCGATTCCGGCAGAGAAGATTATCCTCGTGTTAGCAAAGAGGTTTTGGATTACCTCTTCATTTCTCTCAGCAGAATTTCAGACGATTACGATTTCATAATTCTCGATTCTTCCGCCGGAGCTGATCATCTTACTCTTCATCAGTTAGTTCGCTCAGATTATAATATCATTGTAACTTCGCCGGAACCTACGGCGGTTATGGATGCTTACGTTATAATCAAACTTTTGAATTCATCTAATTATGCCGGTGAGAAACTTGTAGTTGTAAACAAGTGCAGCGATGAAGAAGATGCCGGTGCCGCTTTCGCTAACTTATCAGTTGCCTCTAAACACTTTCTCGGTGAAGAGCCAAACTTCCTCGGCTCAATCAGTTTTGATTCTGCAGTTCACAAGTCAATAGTGCATCAAGAACTTTTGGTAGAAGTTGCGCCTCAGAGCCAGCCAGCCGGTGAAATTTCCTCTATTGTTAAGAGATTCAGCACTATCACTCAAGTGGCTAATAATAACCATTCCAGACAGATTATCTAACCCAAAAGACTCGATTTTAGTTACTTTTTCAAGCTTTTCCTCACTTTTCAACTTTATAGGAAATGGTATAGGGTTTGCAATTCCAACTGGAAAAAGCGTAGGAAACAATGAATAAGATAGTGTTACAGTTTGGGCTTTTGGTTTTCTTCTTCTCGGTTATCTTCTTCACACAACGCGGCTTAGTTATTGAAAAAGTTCTTTTGAATTCCTTCGCAATTTTCATCTTAGTTACAACCATGCTTAGCTTAATTGTTATCGGCTTAATCAAAGCTATCAATAACAACTCGTTAAGCAAGTTAGGCGACATATCAGATAATTTAGCAGGAAATAAAGATCATGAGTAACACAGCGCTTTGGGCTTCGTACAAGCAACAACCAACACCGGAATTGAAAAAGCAAATCGTGTTGAATTATGTGAATCTTGTACATTATGTTATTCACAGAACTAACTTAATTCAGAGTGCTTTGCTGGATAGACGCGATTATTTCCAATTCGGAATTGAAGGTTTGAGTGAAGCTATAGACCGTTTCGATCCGGACTACGGAACAAAGTTCGAGACTTATGCCATTCAGCGTATTCGCGGCAAAATATATGATGAACTTCGCAAGTACAGCGAAAAATTTGAACCGGTACTTGATCCTGACGCAACCACAATATTCCCAACTTCTACATTATCTGTTAATCAATCTGTTGGCGAAGATGACGGAATGCAGCTTTACGAAATGCTTCCAAGTGATGCGGAAAAACCGGATTTCATTTTAGAGAAAAAAGATTTAAAACAAAGATTGCTCGATATGATTAAAGAATTGAACGAGCGCGAAAGAACAATCCTCAGCTTATACTACTATGAAGATCTTAACTATAAAGAAATTGCACAAGTGTTGAGTATAACAGTTTCAAGAGTTTCACAAATTCATTCTAGAATTCTTAATTCCCTAAAACTAAGACTGGCTGAATATAATGCTTGAGATAAAGAACCCGGATACAAAAGAGAGAATTAAAAAACATCTCTCAAATATTGGAACACTGCCATCGGTTCCGCAAATAATTACAGAAGTTTCAATCCTTTTGGATAGTGATAGAACCAGCGCAGCAGATCTCTGCAAGGTGATTTCAAGAGATCAAGCTATTGTTACAAAAATTCTTGCTGTTGCAAACTCGCCTCTGTATGGTTTGCCAAGAAGAGTTTCTACAATAGAGTTTGCAGTTGTAATCATTGGCTTTGAGCATATGAGAAACATTCTTGTTGCTCTTTCGCTTGTTGAAGCCTTCAAAAGCAGAAATACTTCTACCTGGGATCATCATGCTTATTGGAGTCATTCTTTATTAACTGCTACGGCAGCAAAAAGAATTGCCGATGATTTACGCTATCCAAAATCGGGAGAAGTTTTTACAGCTGGCTTGCTGCACGATCTTGGCTTAGTTGTTCTTCAGCGCTATATGAAAAACGACTTTGATAAGATTATCAAGCTTGTTGAAGAACAGCAGATCAGCCACTTCAATGCAGAGCTTGAAGTGCTTGGCTTTACTCATCAGGATATTGCAGAATTCTTATTAGAAAAATGGAACTTTCCTCCATACATAATTGAATCTGTTCTCTATCATCATCAGCCTTCTTTAGCGGAAAATGGAAAAGTTCTTGCATCGTTAGTTCATTTAGCAGATTACATGACGCAGAGACTGAACATAGGAACCTTCAAGTGGGATAACAATTTACAGTTCGACGAAAATGTAATTGATATCCTTGGTTTTGGCAACATAGAATACTTAGACACGTTCATACAGACTTATGAACCTTTGTTTAAGAGTCATTTAGAATCAATAACAGAAAACAATAAAATAATGTGAGTCGTTATGGCAACCGGAACAACTGATTTGAATCAAAAGAGGGAAAGAACAGAATTAATTCTGAAAAAGGTGAACACACTTGCACCACTGCCTAAAATCTTGCAAGAAGTTCTCCAATTGTTGAACGACTTAAACACAAGTCCGCATACGCTTTCAAAAGCAATTTCCAAAGACCAAAGCGTAGTGCTGAAAATATTAACTATAGCAAACTCGCCCTTCTATGGTTTATCGAAACGTGTGTCGTCAATAGAATTTGCGATTATGATCTTGGGATACGATGAAATTAGAAATATAGTTTCCGCACTTTCACTTATGGAATCAATGAAGAACAAGAGCGATCAATATCTGGATCAAAAAGTTTTTTGGATGCATTCTTATTTAACGGCAACTATTGCTAAGAAGTTGGCAATGGATTTAGGTTTGGAAAAACATGGCGAGGCTTTCATTGCCGGACTGCTGCACGATCTCGGAATTTCAGTTGTTCACAGATTTATGCATTCGGATTTCGTTGCAATTCACGATTTGGTAGCTAATGGTATTTCTTACAACGATGCCGAATTGCAAGTACTGGGATTATCTCACGGAGAAATCGGCGAATCGCTTTTGAAGTATTGGAACATTCCCGAATTGATTTCCGACGTGGTAAAATATCATCATCAGCCCTATTTATCGCAACAAGCACCAACATTAGCTTCGGTTATTCATCTTGCAGATTACATGACTCAAATGTTGAAAATGGGTGAATTGAAGATGGATACGATTGCAGAACTTGATCATCACATATTCTCAACATTACACGTAAAAGATTTAACTGAACTTGCTCACTTTATCGAAGGATACCGTGAACCGCTGAAAGCGCAATTAGAATCGCTAAAGTATTTGATATGAGACTAATTAAAGAAAAAACAGAGCGCTATGAATCATTTCATAAGTCGCTTCAGTATTTCACAAAAAATTCTGAAGCGAAAGGTGATCTAAGATTGCTCAGTTTCGAAAACCATAAGAGTAATCAAAACCTTTTGGAGAAATATTCTTTTTTTGTGCAGAACTTATCTGCCTTCCAGAAGAAAATGCAGCTTGCTCAGGGTCTAACTGAAATTCATCTATTGACGCAAGAGTTTGTAAAGAGAATTCTACAATCAAAAGAAGTTGAAATCTTTTTGTACACAGACGGAAACAGAAATTTAGTTCCGTTGAACAAAAACGCTAACCCGGCTCACATTAACTCAGTAAACAAAGCGTTAAAAGAGGGCATACTTGAATGGGTATTCGAATCGCACAAGCCTACAATTATTCCGGATTTATCAGCTTATACAATTAACGGTGCCAAGCTAAACCAAATGCTCTTCCCGATTTACGATGCACGCACCGGTTACGGGGTACTTTCTTTATATACTTCAGCTGCAAAAGTTGCCGATGATTCACTCGAAAATAATTCCATTCAAATCATTCTCGGCATTATTGTTCCAATGATTATTTCTCTTCGCCAGAAACACTCAATTAACAAGCTGTATCAAGAGCTGCATGTATATCAATCTAAAGTTCAGAACGATTTTGATATAAATACAATTGGCAACATGGCGGAAGGGTTGCTGGAAGAACTTGGCGAGCCGCTTCAAGTAATCTTATCCCTTTCGGAAATGATTGAAAACGATTATCCAAAAGTTGATGCTGAAATTACAGAGAACATAAAAAAGCAAGTTGGTAAAGTAAGCGAGCTAACAAACAGATTAACCAAGTTTGCCGGATTGAATAAACCGAAAACGCAAAACTCGCAATCGTGCAATCTGAACAAAATTGTAAAAGAATTTAGAAATGTAATCAACGCTACTTTGCAAAATCTCGGCATTGATTGTGAACTTGATCTCGAAGATAACATTCCGCCGGTGCTTTCCAACCCAAATGAAATTAAGCAGCTGCTTACAAGTGTGTTTTCATTACTGAAAGCAGCTTCACAAAAGGGTGGCGCATTCATAATCCAAACAAAGTACATCAAAGAAAGAATTGTGCTCTCGGTATTCACAACCGAGCACATTGAAGGTTTAGCTGCAGAAGGCGATTCAAAATTTAACGTAACAGTTAAGTTGATTCACGAACTTATGAAAAAGAACGAAGGCTCTGCTGAGTTTAATTCTCTTCCGCTTAAGGGAACAATAATTCATTTATTATTTCCACTAAAAAGAAAATTAGCCGTATGAAAAAGACATTAGCAATAATCGTTTTGATTTCTACAATAGGCTTTGCTCAAAAGGCTGATACTACCGCATTTGCCTCCAAAGATTCTATTGATTTGCACGCGCTTGTTGATAAACAAATGGCTGCTGCAATAGAAAAACAACTTCAAGAAAAGTTAAATCCAAAACCGATTGTTGTGGTAACCAATGTAGTGGAGAAACCGGCTAAGATTGAAAAAGAAAAATCAGCACAAGCAAATGCCAATCCTTTCTTTGATTTCATAATGACCCAGCCGTGGCAATACAAAACATTCGCACTTATTTCAGTTTTAATACTCGGCTTCGTTTTCGTACGCAGATTTATACTTTCATTTACACGTACATCAACGAAAGCTTTAAAAAAGAAGATCGGGCTAATGCGCGAAGAAAGAGTTGGCGGCTCTAAAGAGAATCCAAAACTTGCCAAAACGAGAAGAGTATTAAAAGAAAATTTAGAACTGTTTAAGCAATCGGACGGACAGATTGGCAAAAGAGCAAGACAGCTTAATCTTTCCAAAGGCGAATTGCTTTTAGCTGCAAGATTGAAACTTTACGAAGTTGGAAAAATGTGAGGATGAAATGATAAAAGGAATTTACACTGCCGGAAGAAGTTTAGAACATAGAATCAAGAACATAGATGTTATTGCGAATAACCTTGCAAACCTTGGCACTACCGGATACAAACGGGAAGTTCCGTTTACTGAAATTTTGAATTCTTATGGCGAAGTATCAATCCGCAAAGTTACAAGCCAGCTTCAAGGCGATATACTCCAAACATCAAATCCTCTTGATTTAGCAATCTCCGGTGATGGATTCTTTGTAGTTAAAGGTGAGGATGGGCAGAAAGAATTAACCCGCGATGGTAGATTCAAACTGAACGATGAAGGATTTTTAGTTAACGCAAACGGCTTAAAAGTAATTGGTCAGAATGGTGAAATCTCAATTGAAGAATCTCTGCTTGCCAAAGATTCCGTAATCTCTATTAATAAAGGTGGAGAAATTAAAATTGGTGAGCACACGGTTGATACATTGTTGGTACTTAAGGTTGAAGATGATGAAAATTTGATGCGCGGCGGCGGCTCTAACTTTTTAATGGGAGAGCAGGAATCACGTGCTGCCGAAGAAGGAAGTTATCAAATCTCTCAAGGTTTTCTGGAAGAAAGCAACAGTAATCCAATTTTGGAAATGGAATCAATGATCTCAATTAATAAAGAATATGAAACCGCTCAAAAAGTTATTGCCGCGCTCGATTCTTCTCTCGGTCATGCAAATGAGATTGGAAAAGTTTAAGAAAGAATTAGGAGAATAAAATGTCAACCAGAGCATTAAGAACAGCAGCAAGCGGAATGTACGCGCAACAGATAAACATAGAAGTTGTATCAAACAACATTGCGAACATTAACACAACCGGCTTTAAAAAGAACAAAGCGGATTTCCAGGATTTGATGTATCAAGAAGTTCACATTAATCCGCTAACTTCATCTACGCCGGGAGTTGAAGATACAACTACTTCCAAAATTCAGATTGGTAACGGTGTTAAGCCTGCCGCATCTACAAAGATTTTTATGCAAGGCGATATTACTGCAACCAATAACCAATTTGATTTGGCTATTCAAGGCGATGGCTTTTTTCAAGTGCGTAGAGCGGATGGAACTTTTGCTTACACGCGCGATGGTGCTTTTAAAATTAATGCCGATGGTAAAATTATTACCAATGGCGGAAATGTTTTAGAACCGGGATTCACACTTAACAGCGATGTTCAATCAGTTACAGTTAATAAAGATGGTACCGTAACAGCCAACGAAGCCGGCGGCAATACTGTTCCTCTTGGTAGTATTGAACTTGCACGCTTCATGAACAACGGCGGCTTAACAGCTTTGGGCGATAACCTATACGGAGAAACCCCGGCTTCAGGTCAGCCAATTCTCGGCACAGCCGGCGATCAAGGTTTTGGTGAAATTCATCAAGGATTTTTGGAAGCGTCCAACGTTGATATAGTTGAAGAAATGATTTCGATGATTGCAGCCCAGCGCGCTTACGAAATAAATTCTAAAACCGTAAAGACTGTAGAAGAAATGATGACAATGGCAAATAACTTAAAGAGAGCATAATCTGAAATGAAGTTTCTTCTTTTCATATTGCTTGGTTTTGTAACACTTCAAGCTAAACCGTTTGAAGATGAATTGAAATCTTACTTGCTGAGCAAGCTTGGTTCGTATGAAAAGTTCGAATACCAAGTTATTCAAAAGCCCAAAGGTTTCAAGAGAATGGAAATCAACAATGAGAAGTCTTTCCGTTTGGTTAAGAACTACGCTTACGTTCCGGTAAAAATCTACGATGAAAAAAATAATGTTAGTGCCGCACTTCTAACAGTGAGAGTAAAATTATATAAGACGGTTTTTGTAACGGCACAAAAAATTAGCGCTGGTGAAAATCTCTTCGCAACAATGTTCGAAAGAAAATTAGAAGATATTGCTTCGCTTGACGGCAATTTGGTTGGAGAGCAAGATTTATCATTATACAGAAGTAAAGTTCTTGTTAAAGAAGGAACGGTCCTTACAAAAGAATTAGTTGAGTTGATTCCTGTAATCAACAAAGGTGAAAAAGTAATTGTTCACGCCGGTAAAAATGGTGTTGATGTAACAATAGATGCCGTAACAAGACAAGATGGCTGCCCCGGAGATATTATCAACGTGCAGGCAAACAATAAAATTTTCAAAGCAAAAGTAATTGATAAGTACAACTTAACGTTGGTAGAATAAAATGAAACGAACAAGTTTATTACTCGTGATATTATGTTTTTCATCTGCTTTATTTGGACAGAACATGAGACGCAACGCTCAATTCTCTCTCTTTTCCGATAACAAAGCGGCAATGCCGGGCGATGCGGTAACAATAGTTGTTTTGGAATCTACGCAAGCATCAAACAATTCCGAAACATCTTCTGGTAGATCAAGTGACATTGGCTTTTCTGCTTCGGGTGCTGTTGGTGCAACCAAACTCCCAAACGCTGATGCAAGCCTTGGAACTAAGAACGATTTTACAGGAAGCGGTTCTACACAAACTACCGGCAGCATACGAACAAAGATTAGCGCAGTAGTAGATTCTGTTCTTGCTAACGGCAACATGATGATCCGCGGCAGTAAAAAAATTACAATCAATGGCGAAGAACAAGTTGTTCTTATTAAAGGCGTTATCCGCCAGTCTGATATTAACGCGGATAACTCAGTTTACTCTCACAACATATCCGAAGCGGAAATTTCTTTTGAAGGTAGCGGATTAATTGACAGCGCGCAGAAACCAGGATGGCTTACAAAGTTGTTTCATTGGCTTTTTTAGGTGATAAAATGAAAATGAAAATTTTTACATACTTAGCTTTGTTTTTACTGCTTGCCAATTTAACCTTGGCTCAGCGCATTAAAGATGTAGCTTATCTAAATGGAAAAAGCACAGAGCAAATTATTGGTTACGGTTTAACAGTTGGTTTAGCCGGAACCGGCGACAGCTACCGTTCATCGTTTACGATTCAATCAGTAACAAGCATGCTAAAACGTTTTGGTATTACTGTTCCTCAGATTGATTTGAAAACTAAAAACGTTGCGGCAGTTATAGTAACTGCAACACTTAACGGAAGCTTGAAAGCCGGTGCTGAGTTTGACGTTGTTGTTTCATCTCTTGGTGATGCTACAAGTCTGCAAGGCGGAACTTTGCTTATGACGCCGCTTTCCGGAATTAACGGACAAGTTTACGGTTTCGCGCAGGGTTCAATTTCAGTTGGCGGTTATGATATCAATACTCCAAGCGGAAATAGAGTTTCGAAGAATCACACACTTGCCGGAAGAGTTCCCCGCGGCGGTTCGCTAAAAGAAGCAATAACTATTAATGATTTTGAAACCGGTGAAGTTTCGGTATTCCTAAAAGAACCGGATTTTACTACCGCCCAAAACATTGCAAACGCTCTCAATACAAAATTTGGAAACGAAGCGGCTAAAGCTCAAGACGCTGCTGAAGTTAAAGTTACAATTCCACAAGACAGACAAAATAATTTGATCAGTTTCTATTCAGAATTGGAAAACTTAGTTGTAACAGTTGATGACGTGGCGCGCGTAGTTCTTAATGAAAGAACCGGCACAATAGTTTCCGGGCAAAGTGTAAAAATTCAGCCGGTTACTATTACTCACGGTAGTTTAAATATCAACATCCGTAACTATCCAATCATTTCTCAGCCAAATGCTTTCTCACAAGGCAAAACTGTTGCGATGAACAATCAGATTCCGAATGTTCAGCAAGATTCAACAAGTACAATTGCAATTCAAGGCGCAAGCAATGTTCAGGAAGTTGCTGCTGCGCTTAATTCACTAAAGGTTTCGCCGAGAGATATAATTGCAATCTTCCAAGCATTAAAAGAAGCCGGCGCATTAATAGCAGAATTAATTGTGATGTAAGATGAGCGAAATTACACTCAAAATAGGGAATGAGAAACATCTTGCTAAGCAGCTTGAGACAAACTCGCGCTACGATGCGAAGCAGAAACAGAAAATTGCTTCCGCGGCTAAACAGTTTGAGGGCTTGCTAACTTCTATGATGCTGAAAAGTATGAACAAGACAACTGATGGAATGTTCGGCAGCAGCGAAGATGGTTACGGCAACGATATGTTCGATACAATGTTCGAGCAAGAGATTGCTACTAAGATGTCTGAAACAAAAGGTTTGGGTGTGGCAGAAAAATTATACAAAAAAATAACCGGTGAAGAAATGCCGGCAGAAATCCGTAATAAACTTTCTGAGAGAATTAATCCGGTTAAGATTCACAATACAACAGCTCCGTCGGATTCAACAAAAGTTCAGCCGAGCAATTCGGCATCGGAACGATTAAATAATTACGAAAAACATATAGACGAAGCATCAAATACTTATGGAATTGACAAGAACATCATCAAATCAATTATCATGACGGAATCAGCGGCTAACAATAAGGCTGTTTCCGGCGCAAAAGCGAAGGGTCTGATGCAATTGATAGATTCAACTGCATCGGATATGGGTGTGCGCAATGTCTTTAATCCACGAGAAAATATCCTCGGCGGCACTAAATATTTCGCTCAAATGCTTCGACAATATAGTGGTGATGTGAAGCTTGCCCTGGCGGCTTACAATGCAGGTCCCCAAAATGTTGAAAAGTATAAAGGCGTTCCGCCGTTTGATGAAACAAAGAATTATATAAATAAAGTACTTGGTTACTTAGATCATTTCAAAGAGAGTGAACAATGAGCACAAAACATTTACTTGCATCGTTAAAAACACAAGAGGCAAACTTAAGCCTATTAATAGACGCACTTGACATGCAGAAACAAGCAATCATGAAGAACGACTACACAACTCTTGAAAGCGCAATAGGTGAGGAACAGAAAATCTTGCGAAATGTTGAGCGGGAAGAAACAGCCCGTATTAAAGTTGTTAAAGAACTTGCTCAAAGTTTCAATCTCAATCTAAGTGCAAACACTTTGGAAAGTTTAATTGACCAGGGCGGTAAACATTTTGGTAGTGATCTAAAAGAACTTAACGCGGTGAGAAGTTCTTTAAGAGATAAAGTGAAGCGCATAAAAAGTACGAACACACAGTTAAAAGATGTAATTGATTTTTCGCGTAATATGATTAAAGAAACTATGATGATGCTTGTTGGTCCAAACAAGCGCGCAATTGTAAACAAGAGAGTCTAAAATGAGTGTCGGCAGGTTACTGGATTTATCCGTTAGAACAATGAGTACATATCAAAGTGCAATTGATATAGCTTCTCAAAATATTTCTAACGCAGGCAGCCCGGATTACTCCAGACAAAAAGTAGTTCTCGCTTCGGAAACTGTTAATAATGGACAAGGCGCCGGCGTAAAAATTCAAGACATTTCGCGTATTCGAAACGAAATTCTTGACGGGCAGTTAAGAAAGTACCAATCATCTTACTCCGATAGTACAAAGCGTTCTGAAATTTTAGAGAAACTGGAAGCCATTATTGGTGAACCATCGGAAGACGGATTATCAACTTACTTTACGGAATTCTTTAATTCTTGGGATGAGCTTTCAACTAATCCAACATCTACACAGCTTAGGCTTAATGTTGTTAAGAAAAGCAAGCAGCTTAGCGAGCGCTTTAAAGATCAAATTGATGGCTTTAGCGAAATTCAATATTTAATTCAAAAAGAAGCTAATGTTCAAGTAGAACAGATTAATGGATACTTAAAAGAGATTCACGGACTTAACCAGAAAGTTTATGAATCGGAAGTTCGCGGTGTGGAATCGAACGATTTGAAGGACCAACGCGATAAGTTGATTGATTCTTTGAGCCAATTGGTAAACGTCTCTGTTAATAAAAATACTTACGGAGCTGTGCAGGTAAATGTTGGCGGTGTTTACGGTGCAGATCAATCATCTTATAATGAGTTTCAAATTTCTATTATCAACGGACAAATGAGGCTTACTCAGAAGGGAAATGAATCTACTGTAGCGGTTGTTAATGGTGGCGAGCTTTATGCTATCTCGGATATTTATTCTAACAAGATTAACCAGTACAAAACAGATTATGAAACGCTTGCGCAAACTTTTGTAGATAAAGTGAACGATGTACACATAAACGGTAATACGTTGGTTTATGGCGGAACTTCAAATACCGGTATTCCATTCTTCGGAGAAGTTGCCGCTGACGGTTCCATTGTAAATGCGTTTGTTGATGGCAAGATGACCATAAATTCATCAATCTTGCAAAGTCCTAAAAATATTGCAGCTTCTTCTGTTGCCGGCAGCGATGGCAACAGCGAGATAGCAACGCAAATAGCAGAGCTTTCAAAAACCAAATTTTCCGAATTAGGCGAAGCATCTTTTCTTGATAAATATTCTGAGATACTAAATAATATTGGTATGGATAAGGTATCTGCCGATAACGCAATACAATCCGGCGACTTAGTTTTACAAAATTTAGAAGCACAAAAAATGTCCTACTCAGGTGTATCTATTGATGAAGAAATGACAAACGTAATGAAATACCAGCGTTCTTACGAAGCCGCGGCAAAATTGATTAAGATAGCAGACGAACTTTTAGAAACAATTCTTAACATGGCATTATAGGTGAGTTATGAGAGTTACCGAAGGATTAATGACCGATAGATATTTATACACGCAGAGTAAGATTTCCGAAAAGAAAATGAAACTTTCTACTCAGCTTGCAACCAACAGCAAGATTGATAAACTATCGGATGATATTGCCGGTTCGCTGGAATCAATCAAGCTGGATTCTCAGATTAGAAGAACTAAAACCTATGCTAAGAATGCGCAAAGCGCACAAGATTTTATTGATCAGAGTCTAAAAGCTTTGGATCAAGTTACAACGGAAATGCAAAACATTATGACGGCAGTAACTAACTCCGGCAATGTAATGAACCAGGGTAACTATGATACAATTGCTCAATCAATTAAAAATTCACTCTCGGCAATAGTTCAAAATGTAAATGCAAAACATGGTGATAGATATTTATTCGGCGGAACAGATTATTCCGCAGAACCGGTTACAATAGATGCCGGCGGAAAAGCAGTAGTTTCTGCTCTCGATCATTCCGGCGAAGTTAATGTTCAACTTTCCGGCAATATTAAAGAAGCAATGAATATTCCCGGAGATCAAGTTTTGGAAAGCGGAATGTTCGAAGCAATTAACGATGTAATAGATGCATTGGAAGCCGGCAATGCGCCAACCGACGCGCAAAAATTAGCATTAACAAACGCTTACCAAGAAATTTTGGATGTTCAATCACTCGGCGGTGAGAAAATAAATAGATTGGATAACATCATAACTGTGCTGAACGGACAAACCGATAACTACACGGAAATGCTTACCCGCGTTCAAGAAATTGATCCGGCTAAACTTGTAATGGAACTTCAGCAGCAAGATTATTTACTCCAGATTTCTTCTAAATTATTGTCTAACTCGTTTCCACAATCGGTGTTTAATTTCTTATGACAAAAAAAATTGGAACATTTATAGGATTTGCTCTCGGTATTTCTTCCGTCTTCGGAACTTTCTTCTTAGAAGGAGGATCGTTTCAAGCGCTCTTTATTATCTCAGCAATATTTATTGTTTTTGGTGGAACGTTTGCCGCAATAATAATGGGCTTCGGCTTGGATAAGTTTGCAATGATTCCTAAACTGATAAAGATCGCTTACTTTCCAAAGAGCTACGATATTGGAAGAATAATTACAACTTTTGTTGAGCTTTCAATCAAAGCCAGAAAAGAGGGACTTCTTATGATTGAGAAGGACCTCAAAAAATTTGATGACCTTTTCCCTAGAAAGATGACAAAATTTGTTTTAGATGGAACTGATGCCGAATCGCTTCAATTGTTAGCCCAGCTCGAAATGAAAGCGATGCAGGAAAGGCACTTTTCAAACATAAATATCTTTACAAAGATGGGCGGCTATGCGCCAACTATGGGAATTATTGGAACGGTAATTAGTTTGATAATGACTTTAGCCAGTGCCGGCGAAGACCCCAACTTATTAATTAAAAATATAGCTACAGCTTTTATTGCTACACTTTGGGGAGTGTTTAGCGCAAACTTAATTTGGTTACCGATAGGAGATAGATTAAAGAGATGTCATTCCGAGGAGAAAAACATGATGGAACTTTCTTTGGAAGCAGTTCTAACTCTACAGAGCGGAGAGATACCTTCAATAATGAAAGCAAGATTGATAGGAATGCTTCCGCAAAGAGAGCAGCAAGAAAAATTAGCGGCTTAGATGCCGATGATTCTTTTTTGCACGAGGAAGGCGATAAGGATAGGTATTTAATTACTTATGCAGATCTTATTACACTGCTGTTAGGATTGTTTATTATTTTATATACTATCTCTATTATTGATGTAGGAAAGTATAAAGGAATTGCTGCTGCCTTTGGAAATTTTCTCGGTAACGAATCTGTTGTTCCTTCAAAGCCGGAAGCAAAAGTAGTTAGCGGGCCAAAGGAAAGTTTAAGCGATCAACTAAGCAAATTAATTGCCGAATCGGATTATTCTAAAGCGATTCAGATGGAAGAAAGTGAAAGAGGAATTGTAGTTCACATTCTGGATGATGTACTCTTTCCGTCCGGACAAGCGATGCTGAATGAAGCATCTAAAAATGTTCTTAAACAACTTGCAAACGTAATCAAATCAATTCCGAATGATGTTCGGATTGAAGGGCACACGGATAATACGCCGATAAGCACTCCGCGCTATCCTTCGAATTGGCATTTATCTGTTGACCGGGCGCTTTCAACTGCGTATTATTTGATTAATGAAGAAGGGTTAGATCCTGATAAAGTTTCAATTGTTGGTTATGCGGAATACCGTCCGCGCGATCCAAACGATACGCCGGAAGCAAGAGCAAAAAACAGAAGAGTAGATTTAGTAATTCTAAAGTGAGTTAATATGAAAATCAAGACTTATCATTTTGGCGAAGTAGAATTTGCCGAAGACAAAGTTCTAACATTTGAAGGCGGTCTCTTTGGTTTTGAAGAGCTGAAGGAATTCGTCTTTATTAAACCGGATGATAGTATATTTTACTGGATCAATTCGGTCGAAAACCCGGAACTCGCATTTCCAATGTTCGGGGTTCGCATAATTGATGAAACCTATCCGCAAGAAGAAAGCTATGAAGCTTTTGGTATTGTGGTAATGAATCCCGATCCGCTCAAAATAACCGTAAACTTAAAAGCCCCGGTTTACATTAACCAGGATGAGAGAAAAGGGTTCCAAAAAATAATTGATGCGGATAAATATCCGGTTTACTACAACTTATTTACCGAGTAGGGCATATGTTAGTCTTAACAAGAAAAAACAATGAGGAGATAAAATTTGGTTCTGATATCACTATCAAAATCATCTCAATCTCCGATAATCAAGTAAAGATAGGAATTGACGCTCCTAAGAGTGTCCAGATCTTACGCGGTGAAGTTTATGAGAAAGTAAAAGAAAGTTTAATTGAAGCATCTAAAGTTAGCGCAGCCCCAAGCGTAGATTTGCAGAAATACAAAATCAAAAAAGTGTAAGTATGAACATCGAAAACGAAAAAATTAAAATTCTTGTTATTGACGATGCGGATGTAATCCGCAATTCACTCAAGAAATTTCTTTCTGAGTACGATTTGGAAGTTCTTACTTGCAACGACGGTTTGGAAGGCTTGCAAAGCGCAGTAGAAATTAAACCACAGCTAATCTTTCTTGATTTATTAATGCCGAATTTAGATGGAATACGACTTCTTCGAGTTCTAAAAGTTTTGGAAGACTTAAAACACATTCCTGTAATTATAATCAGCGGACACACGGATAAATCCAATGTCCTTGCTGCAATGGAAGCCGGCGCTGAAAAAATTGTATCGAAGCCTTTAACAAAAGAAGTACTGATTAAAGCAATTAACGATGTGCTTGGAAACAATTTTTTAGCAAGCACAAAAAAACTTGCGCAGCTTTCTTCTTATGAAAAAGATCAGATGAATAGAGAGCTTAAAAAATATTTTACTACAACGCTTGTTCAGAAAAAAGAAAATATTATACAGTCTTTGGCAAACAAGAATAAAGAACTGCTTAAGCTGGTAATTCATGAATTAAAAGGATCAAGCGGAACGGTTGGCTACACAAACATATCCGAACTGTGCCGGGATGTAGAAGGCGTTGTTCTTTCGCCGCAAAGCACATGGAAGGAAATTGATACTAAATGCCAAACCCTTCTTGGAAGTTTAACTGAAATCGAAACAAGTTTAGCTAAATAGGGAATCAAATGTTTGTAATAATTGGAATTGTAGTTGTGTTAGCGTCTGTAGTTGCCGGGTTCACCATAGCCGGCGGAAACCTTGTTTTGCTAATTCAGATTTCCGAGTTTATTACAATTGGCGGTGCTGCTATAGGAAGCTTATTAATTGCTTCTCCTCTTTCGTTGATTAAAAAAATAATGGGTGCCATTACAAAATCATTTGGAAGCCACGGCAACACGAAACAAGATTACATGCAAATGCTAAAAGCATTTAGCGATTTATTTCTCATAGCACAGCGCGAGGGTTTGCTCGCAATAGAAAAACATATCGAAGCTCCGGAGAAAAGTGATATTCTAAAGAAAGCCGAAAAATTTATTCATGATGATTACCGCAAAAGCTTTTTCTGCGATACAATGAAAGTTATGCTCGCCGGCTCCGTTCCGCCTCATGAACTTGATGGATTGATGGACGCTGAAATTGAAACTTATGAAAAAGAAAACAAGCCGGTATTTGAAGGACTTGCAAGAGTTGGAGATTCGCTCCCCGGATTAGGTATTGTTGCCGCTGTACTGGGAATTATTGTAACGATGAGTTCTATTAATGCCGGAGCTGAAGCTGTGGGTCATCACGTTGCGGCGGCTTTGGTTGGTACTTTTTTGGGTGTTCTTTTGGCTTACGGTTTTGTAAATCCGTTAGCAGCTAATATTGCTCACTCGATGGAAGAAAGTGTACAAGACTTGCAAATTATTAAGTCATATATTCTTGCTTACGCTAAAGGTAATCCGCCATTTGTAGCGGCAGAGATAGCAAGGAGATCAATCTTTTTAGATCAGAGACCAACATTTGTGGAACTTGAAAATTCGCTTAGAGGAAAGAAATAATGGAAGGCTCCGGCGAATCCCCAATCATTGTTAAGAAGGTAAAAAAGGGGCACGGCGGTCATCATGGCGGTGCTTGGAAAGTTGCATACGCGGATTTTGTTACAGCAATGATGGCTTTGTTTATTGTTCTTTGGATATTGAATGCCAAACCGGAAGTTAAAGAAGCTGTAGCCGGTTATTTTAAAGACCCGGTTGGGTTTTCTACAAAAAGCAAAAGTTTGTTTGATGGAAAAGGCGCCGGTCCTTCTCAAATTCCAAGCATAACACTTTCCGAAGAAGAAAAAGTTAGAGAGATGCAGAAGGAAGAATTTAAAAAGATGCAAGAAAAACTAATGGACGAATTACAAAAAGATACCAACTTAAGCGGCTTTTCGAATCTAGTTAAGATGGAAATGGTTAAGGAAGGCTTGAAGATTGAATTAACGGATAATGAGAACGATGTTTTTTTTGAAATAGGAACTTCGCAGCTAAAAAGGGATGCGAAAAAATTGATTGAAAAAATCGGCGGTGAAGTTTCCAAAATGCCAAACAAAATTGTAGTTGAAGGACATACTGACGCTCATCAATTCAAAAATAACGGTGTTGGTTTTACAAATTTTGAGCTCAGCTCGGAACGGGCTCTTTCAGCAAAGAGAGCTTTGGTTTTCGGCGGATTGCATGAAAAACAAATTGATGAAGTACGAGGCTATGCCGATACAAGATTAAGAGATGCGGCCGATCCTTTCAGTTTTGTAAATAGGAGAATCAGTATTACGGTAAAATTTAAGGAAGTAAAATAGGAACAGGTATGCGGGTTTTAATTGTTGAAGACGATATATTTTTGCAAGATTTCTACCGCTTGTTCTTTAAGAAAATTAAGAGCGAAGTGGTTATAAAAGAAGACGGAACAGATATATTAAACGAAATTATCTCCGGTAATGTTGATTTAATAATCATGGATATAAATCTTAGAAATACATATTTGAACGGGATGAGAATTGATGGAATTCGGTTTTCGCGCTACATAAAAACAAATTATCCTCAACTGGCAATGCCGATTCTACTTATTACCGCTTATCCGGTTAACAGCTTTGGCGAAAACGTTCTTGAGGAAAGCATGGCTGATGATTATCTTATTAAACCTATAACAGACTACAATCAACTAGTTAACAAAATAAATAAACTGGTGTTTGCCCCAAATGAAAGATAAAGTACTAATAGTAGAAGACGAGAAAGATACCCGGTTCATTCTCGAAAAACTTCTTTCGCGTAATAATTACGATGTAATTACTGCTGTTAACGGGCAAGACGCATTGGAAGTCCTTAAAAATTTTGTTCCCAAAGTTATTGTTGCTGATTGGACTATGCCGGTTTTGGATGGATTGGCACTGTGCAACATTCTTAAAGGCGATGATAAATTTAAGCTGACATATTTTATTATTCTTACCGCACGCTCTTCATTAAAAGATAGGATTATGGGTCTTGATGTTGGTGCAGACGACTTTTTGGTTAAGCCGGTAGAAAACCAAGAATTGCTTGCACGCATAAGATCGGGAATCCGAATTTTTAACCTCCAAGCTGAATTACGAAATATTGAACACTCGAAAGCTGTGATTGAGATGGCTTGCACTATTGGTCACAAAATCAACAATCCGTTAAGCAGCCTTGTCCTTTCGTTAAAAAATATCGAAAACGAACTGACCGAAACGGAAAAGAACAAATTGGGTGAAGACCTGGGCAATATTAACGCCTCAATTTCAAGAATTCGTACATTCGTAAACGAACTTATTCATCTTCAAAATGCGGAAACAGTGAGCTATTTTGAAGGCAACAAGATGATAAAAACCAACTAATTCAATTTTCTGCCAATTCTTCCGATAATAAGGCGGAGAATTAGGCATGCTAGAACGAATTGAAAATATATCCCCGGGTTCGGACTATAAAAAATCTACATCTAAGTCCGGGCGCTACCAACGAAGTTCGCAGTTTCTTTCAACACTGCAATCGTCGTTTAGCGATTCCATCTCTCTTTCTCCCGCAACAGCATTTTTAAGCAGTGTTCACTGGCGGTTAAAAAAACTTAGCAACGAAAAAGAAAAGTATGTCATCGTTTTCGATTTTGACGGCTTCGAGTTCACCGCTCATGTTGGACAGCCGGATATTTTAATATCTCACAGCATGGAATATGAAGTGAGAAAGAAAGTTGACAGTTTTACAAAAGTGTACGATACGTTTATGCAAATCATAAGTGCTGTTTCAGATCAAAGAGAAAGACCCGGCTCGAGAATTGTTTTGCCGGAACTGACAGCGCTGGTTCAAGATTTTGTTGATCTTGAAAATTTAACATACAGTTTGAATTCGGAAACAACAGAAGTGAAAAAGAGGTTTTATCAGAGAAGCGAGTTGCTGCAAGTCGAGTTCAATTATTTGAATTCTTGTTTAGTAGCATTCTTGGAAAAATATCTTTCTATCAAATATAATTTTACTGCCGGCGCACAAAATCAAAACGATAGTTTGCTCTTGCGTAAAGTTCAGATAACAAAACTGTAACTATGACATACTCTAATAACCAACGCATACAGCCGGCGGAAACGGAAGTAGATTTTCAAAACTACACCGAACTGCCGAACAATAGTCCTCTGATCATTGTTGATCTTGATCTGAGGATTGTCTATTGCAACGAATCGTTTAAAACTACTTTCAATTTGGACGCAGGCGATGATGTCTCTGCAATGAATTCGAATCCCGAATTTGTCTATCTGGTAAAAGGATTTCACGAAAGCAGATACAAAAACATTTCTGTAGATGTTACTCTTTCCAACGATTCTGATGCTTTAGTAAAAAATTACTTTGTAAGAATAGAGCGCGTTTTCATTAAGCTGAATCAGTATTTCGTTTTGTCAATTGAGTCGTTGGAACAAAGAAATAAGCTCGAAAATAAAATTACTTCGTTGCACAATGCATTGGATCACGGCAAGTTGCCGTTAATGATTTTAGATGAGTTCAGAAAAGTTTCGTATGTGTCTAAATCATTCGAAGTTGTTCTATCCAAAGAAATAGAAAACATTTACAACAAAGACCTTCTCGAAATTATCGGCGACCATTTAACACCAAAGGAATCAGAAGAACTTTTATTAGCTCTAATCAATAAACAAGTTTGGAAAAAACTGGTTTGTTTTCATAAAAAATATCCGGTTGAATATTGGGAGTTTATACTCAACCCGGTTTTTGAGGTTGACCGGCAGAGTCCGAATTACATTCTGATTGCAAGCAATTTAACCGAGCATATCAATCAAGCCAGAGTTATTGAACGCTCCGAGAAGAAGCAAAAATTAATAATAGACAATATTTCGGATTTGCTTCTGATTGTAGAACGAGTCGGCTCATCTGCGTTATTTGACAACGCTAATGATAACTTTTGCAAAATCTTCGGGCTCGATAAAAATAAAATATCCCTAATGAAAATAGAGGATTTTATTCCGGAAGAACTGTCGGGTGAGATTTATAATTCTATTAATCAATTAACGGCGCATCGGGATTCTTATTCCGAGTTCAATTATAAACATGTTGATATGAGGGAATACAATTGTAAAATCACGTCAGTCCCGGAAAAGGAGAAAGTCTCCAGCCTCTTCATTATAACAATGAAGGACATCACCGAAGAAATTTTGTATAGCCAGCAGCTCAAAAAAGCTTACCATAAAGAAATGCAGCTGAACAAAATGAAATCGGATTTTCTTGCTAATATGTCGCACGAAATTCGCACCCCTTTTAATGCAGTAGTCGGCTTTTCGGAAATAATTGATGAGAGTATTGAAAGCCATGATCTTGAAATGGTGCGTGAATTAATGACCTCTATGAAAGAAGTGCTTGGCAGAGCTCTCAATCTTTTCACTAACATCATAGAAGTTTCTCAGATTGAATCCGGCGAAGTTGAGCTTGATAATGTTGATTTGAACTGCAATCATGTTGTAAGGAACATCCATGAGAAATTTTTACAAGACGCTCATAAGAACACATTAGAATTCATAATTGACTTAACTGAAGAAAGCTGTGTGATAGAAGTGGACTGGGTTAAATATGAAAAAATTGTTCACTCGCTGGTTGATAACGCAATTAAATATACGAATGAAGGCTATGTTTATATTGGAACGAAGTCTCATAACGGTGTAGTTGAGTTAACAATTTCCGATACCGGCGTTGGCATAGAACCATCCCAAATTGAAAGGCTGCTCAAACCATTCACTCAAGAAATAGAAGGTTATACCCGTCCTTTTGAAGGTGCCGGTTTGGGACTAACAATTGCGTACAAGCTGACTATACTAATGGGCGGCAAGTTTGACATTGTGAGTGAAAAAAATAAAGGAACAAAAATCACCGTATCATTTCCACTTTCTGTGTAAAAATTGTTATGGCACTGGTTCAAGAAAAATATAGCAACCCGGCAATCGGAAGCGAAATGCTTCTTTCCAAGTTTATTAAGATTGGCAAAGATCACTTCCAGATTGCACCAAGGAATGACAGTGACCCAATAGCACTAATAAAGGAAAGCATTAGATTCTTCTCCCTCGATTTGCCGGCAGAGATAAAAGAAATTTTTATTTCCTACAACGAAGCTCCTCTGTTCTGGATTTTTGAATCTTCATTGCTTACACAAATTGAAGAATTTATGAAGTTCAACTTCAAGGGAATTGCATATACGGAACTTCATAAGCAGATGAAGGAAAATTATTCCCGCTGGGCTACCACTAAACTTAAAAGCGAAAGAGAATATTATTCTACAACTACAATCAATTTCATTGAGCGGGATGTTAACAAACATAATTTCTTCAAAATGATTTTGAAGGGGATCATCTTTACTTATCAAAGCACGTATTACAGTCCCACTAAAGCTTTGGAAATGTTTACAGAAACATTCGACTTAATTAACACACTTAGGATTAACGAGCACACAAAAGCTGAGATAAAATATATTCTGAAATTGTACACCGGGTTTCTTCATCTTAAAGAGAATGACTATGTAAGCGCTAACGCAGCTTTCAAAGATGCTATTGAAATAAAAAGCCAGGGTTGCACGGCAAAGATTTATGCGGCGCTATCAGAAATTAATTTGGACAATGAAGATTTAGCTACCTACCATTTGCGTGAAGTGTTTGAATATGATGTTCAAAGATTGAGCATTGCTCTAAAGACCAACAATGCGGGAATGTTTAATTACTTTTTTAGGAATGCTTTTATCTATAATGTCTTTTATGATAAAGATTTTGCGAAGGCACATGATTCTATCCAGTTGATATTAAATGAACATAGACCTTTGGAAGGGGATTTACTGGAGAAGTGTAAAGAAAATCTTGAAAAGATTAAAAAGAAAAAATTAGATGAATACTATGATGAAGAAATAACTAAAACATTTGCCTTCACAGAAAAAATCATTCCGGTTTACTCAAGATCAAGGAGTACTTTGCTGTTGGCAGCGTATCCGGAATTCCGTAAAAAGTTAAATTCGATAGTTGAGGGTATTGTATCAAAAGTTAAGGAAAAGTTTTACGCTGAAGTTAAAGAGAGTCTCGCTTCGTATGATGTTGTTATCAAAGACAATTTAAGCGCTGAAAAACACTTATTGGAAGAATTAGAGAGTTTCAAAGTCAAATCAAAAGAAATGCTTAGCGAAGCCATAAAGAACTTGCAAGCCAACTATGATTCCGAAGCCAAAATACTCGAGGAAAAAATCGAGCAGCTCCCAAATATGGACCGCTACAATCCGCGTATTTCTTTAGCAAACAACATGACTTATAATACTGTAATTGCGTTTATTGTTTTTTTTATTGGAGGAATGAGCAGCTATTCAAACCGCGTTGTTGATAATGCTTCGGAATTCAACTCTATTTTTGCTCAGGTTCTTATTTCCGGTTCAAAGTGGGGCGCAATTAGTTTTTTGCTTGGTGTACTGATTTCTATAGCTATGGCTGGCGTAATTGTAATGGAGAGATTTGATGTTAAATCCAAGTTACAGAGGAAGCTGAATTACTTGCGAATTGAAAAAGAGCATACAATAGCAGACATAAAAGAAACATCTCAGCATAAAGAAAAAATTATGGTTGAGAACATGAACGTCAGTATCCAACTGCACAAAAAAAGAGCCGAAGAAATGAAAGGGCAAAGAGCTGCTGCTGAAAAAGAACAAATGGCTGCTGCAAATCAAAAAATTGAAAACACAACCGCAGACCTAATCAAGATTTTCGCCCAAAGCTAAAAAGTATTTAAACCGCGCCCACATTTTTCATCCCTTTCTTCCTTTGCCGCTCCTAATTATTCCGGCGTTTCCTGTTCTGTGAAGTACAATTTCCGAACAAGACCAACTGGCTAATATTAGCCTTATCCATCTATTAGAGTATTAAAAAAAGCGAAATTTCAGCTAATAAAGAGAAGTTATCATGGTATGATAGTTGCAAAATCACTCGAAAAAAGGGTGATTAATGCAGATTGTAACCATTACCGGAATCCGCCCGGATTTCATTCGCATGAGTAAGGTTTTTGAAAAATTAGATCAGAATTTTAATCATATCATGGTTCATACAGGTCAGCATTACGATGATTCGTTAAGCAAGATATTTTTTAGTGAATTAAAAATCCGCAAACCGGATTTTACATTAGAAACCGGTAAGAACAGCACTAACCACTACGAGCAACTTTCCTATCTCTCAAAAGAAGTTATCCATCTGTTGAAGAAGAAAAAAATAAACCCGGAAATAATTCTCTTTCTTGGTGATTCAAACTCCGTACTTGTAAGCGCTCCGTTATTCAAAGAAGGATACAAGATTGGGCACATAGAAGGAGGAATGCGTTCTTACGATAGAAGAATGCCGGAAGAAGTTAACCGTGTTATTTGCGATTACGTTTCCGATTCCGTTTTTGTTTACACACCTTTATATAAAGAAAGACTTATCGCGGAAAATAAAAATCCAAAACAGATACACGTTGTTGGAAATACAATAGTTGAAATAGTTAAACAGTATAAGCCAACCGGCAAGCGCTCAAAAGATTTTGTAGTCGCGGATGTTCACAGAACGGAAAATTTAAAAACTCATCAGCAGTTCAATCACATATTAGATTACATCAATACAGTTGGGCTAAAACTTAACATGGAAGTAAAGCTTGTTAAGTTTAACCGCGCTGCCAAAATGATTGAGAAGTATAAACTTCTTAAAGACAAAAAGAATATCTCGCTTGTTGGTCCTTATGGTTTTCTTGACTACTTAAATCTTCAATACAACGCTTACGGAATAATTTCCGATTCGGGAACAAGCCAGGAAGAATGCCCGCTGCTCGGAGTTCCGGTTGCCGTTCCACGTAAAGCAACTGAAAGACCGGAATCGGTTGAACAAGGAAACAGCATAATGGTTGGAGAAGACAGACCAATAAGCAAAATGGTTTCGGAAACAGTTTCATTCTTTAAGAACTATTCAATATCTCCGGCTCAATTGAAATGGCTTGGAGACGGCAAGACATCAGACAAAATTGTGAGCATTTTAAAAAAGGAACTACAGAAATGAAAAACGTACTAATAGTTGGCGGTGCCGGTTATGTAGGCGGAGCTATTACAGATTTAATACAGCAATCAAATTATAATGTAAGAGTATATGACGCTCTCTTGTACGAAGACTCTTTTAGAAAGCCGGTTGATTTTGTTCATGGCGATGTGCGTGATCATGAAAAATTGAAACCACACTTAAAATGGGCTGATGCTGTTGTTTGGCTTGCTGCAATTGTTGGCGATGGAGCTTGCCAGCTTAATCCGGAATTAACCCGCGCAATCAATCAAGATTCAGTTGCATGGCTTGCGGATAATTACGATGGCAGAATTGTTTTCATGTCAACTTGTTCGGTTTACGGCGCTCAGAATTTAGAGCTAAGTGAAACATCTGGAACAAATCCTCTTTCCCTTTATGCTGAAACAAAACTAAACGCAGAGAAATTTCTAAAACATAAAAACGCAATCATTTTCCGTCTTGGAACTCTCTTTGGTGTTGGTGATCTCTACTCAAGAATCAGATTGGACCTTGTTGTAAACATTTTAACTGTTCGTGCTTATGTAGAAGGACAAATCGGTGTATTCGGCGGCGATCAATTCCGCCCGCTACTTCATGTAAAAGATGTTGCACGCGCTGTACATATGAATCTCGAATCTGAGCACAAAGGAGTTTACAATCTTGCACGCCAAAATGTCCGCATCAGCGATTTGGCTTATCAAGTTAGAATGCATTTCCCGGATTTATCAATTGAAACGACAGATATGCCTTTTCAGGATACCCGTAACTATAGAGTTTCTGCTAAAAAAGCAGAAGAAGTTTTCGGCTTCAGATCAATTCATTCCATTGATGAAGGTATCGAGGAGTTAAAATATCTTGTGGAAACAAAACGCATTAAAGATTTGAAAAGCCCACGCTATTCAAATCAAGCTTACTTAAAGGAACATTACGAAGAATTGCTGAGAGAAAAATTTAAAGAAGTAGAGGCAGCCTGATGGAAGAAATTACTCCAAAATTATTCAAAGGCGGCTTAGCCGTAGATGATCGCGGGTCGGTTAGCTTTGTAAATGATTTTGATTTCTCGGGTGAAAAAATAAGAAGGTTTTATTCTATTGAAAATCATAACAAAGGTTTTATACGTGCCTGGCACGGGCATAAAATTGAATCTAAATACGTTATAGCAACAAAAGGGGCATCATTAGTTTGTTGTGTAAAAATTGATAATTGGGAAAATCCTTCTAAGCAGGCAAAAGTATGGCGCTTCGTGTTAAGCGATAAAAGCCCGTCAATTTTGTTTATTCCCGAAGGCTATGCAAATGGTCATATGTCGTTAAATGAAAATACCCAGATCATGGTATTCTCTAATAAAACTTTACAAGAAGGATTAAATGACGATATCAGATTTGAATCTCACTATTGGGATCCATGGAAAGTAGAGGAGCGTTAATATGGAAAAAGTTTTAGTTACCGGTTCAACCGGAATGCTTGGCTACGCTGTTTCGGAATATTTTATCTCGAAAGGTTATGATGTTAAGAAACTCACCAGAAGTGATTTTGATATTGGAACAGAACCGCACGAAAATTTTATTCCGTTTCTTGAAGGAATTGATGTTGTAATTAATTGTGCCGGATTGATTAAACCGACAATTGGCAAATTCCCAATTGAGCAAGCATTAAGAGTGAATTCAATCTTCCCAAGAAATTTAGCAAGAATGACAAGCGAGAGGGGAATTAAGTGTTTTCACATTACAACAGATTGTGTCTATACAGGCAAAAAAGGGAATTATGATGAAAGCTCTCTCTTTGATGCGGATGACACTTATGGTATGACTAAAAACGCCGGCGAAAATAAAGATTGCATGGTTCTTCGTACTTCAATAATCGGCGAAGAGAATGGACAGAGCCGCTCACTGCTTGAATGGGCTAAAAGCCAAGCCGGAAAAGAGGTTAACGGATTTACAAATCATCTATGGAATGGTGTTACAACCTTATACTTAGCTGAAGTAATAGAAAATATCTTGAAGCAAAATTTGTATCAGAAAGGAATCTTTCACATCCACTCTCCGAATACTGTAAACAAATTCGAGCTGCTCAATATTTTTAACGATGTGTATGAATTGAATTATTCCAAAATAAACGCGACCGAAGCAAAAGACGCGGTTGATAGAAGTATGACAAGTATTTATGATCTCACAAAAAATGTGTCGGTGAAAACAATTGAAGATCAAGTAAAAGTAATGAGGGAGTTTTTCCAATTAAAGGAAGCGTAACATGCAGCAAACTATTGAGAGAAAAGAAAATTGGCATGAAGATTTTATTATCAACTTAGCCGCTCAGTTTAGACCCAAAGTTTATGTTGAGCTTGGCTTATACCAATGCGAGTTGTTTAATGGGGTAATCCCTTATGCTGAAACTCTTATTGGTGTTGATATTTCTGCTGAAGCCGGCAAATGGATGCAAGATTCCGAAAAGGCTACTTTCATTCACTCAACTACAGACAATTTTGCCGAAGCACTGAAGCAGAACCCAATCTTAATAGATATGTTGTTTATAGATGCCGATCATTCTAAAGAATCTGTGTTAAAGGATTTTTGGAATTTCTTTCCATTTGTAAAAGATGATGGCATAATACTTTTGCATGATAGTTATCCGAAAAATGCAGAATACACTCAACCGGGTTATTGCGGAGATGGATACAAAGCAATTGAAGAGTTATCAAAAGAAACAGAACTTTATGAAATGATGACTCTGCCAATGCATCCGGGCTTAACTCTGTGTAGAAAAAGGAACCAGCATCTACCATGGTTAGAAGCTGAACACACTGAAAACTTCAAGACAAATACTGCTTATAAGATTGTAGTTATAACGCAAATATTTAATGAACTACGCAAACAAAACCTCGAACGCTTCTGGAAATACATTCAGCCGGTTTGTGATGCGCTTGTAGTTTATGATGATGGAAGCACAGACGGCAGTTATGAATATATGTTAGACAAAGCCGTTTTTACTTTAAGAGCTGGTGAAAACGATTTCGAGAATGAAGTAAGCCATAAAAAAATATTACTTGAATATGCATTGAAGCTTAAGCCGGATTTTATTCTTTGGATGGATGCCGATGAAGTGCTGACGGCAAACGCAAAAGATGAATTGCAAAATCTATGTAAATATGCCGATGAAAATAATCTTGATGGAATCAGTTTTCATGAAATAAATCTGTGGCGCAGCAATTCATGGAAGCGAATAGATAACTCATACGACCTTGGCTGGTTTGTGCGCTTATGGCGCGTGACTCCGGAAATCATGTTTAATGAAACTGATCCCGGTTTGCATCAGCAGCAGTATCCTCATTCGATAAAGACTATTGAAAAAACAGATCGCGTTGGAGTTATACATTATGGTTTTGCTTCCGACCGTTCATTGGCTTTCAAATATCTTGTTTACCGCTCACACGAACAAACCGGCTGGGCATTGGAAAGACTGCTTGATGAAAGCACATTAAGTTTAGAAAAAGTTGATCAGCAAATTTATCCGGCCGGTTTATTCACCGACGATGCACAGCCATCACAGAGAAGTTTCAGCAAAGCGCTGGCAACTCTTGAAGAATATAAAGAGGAAGTTTTCAAGCCAAGAATTTCCATCGTATGTTTGATTTACAAGAGCACCGAATGGCTAAAGTTCGTTTACGAGCAAGTACTAAAATATACGGATCTTAGCGACAAAGAATTTTATTTTGTGGCAAATGATGCAAACGAATCCGTTCTACAATACCTTGATCAAAACTACATACCACATTATATCTGGAATAATTCATCCGAACAAAAAACAGAATGGTACATCAACAATGTTTACCGTGCATGGAATTACTCCGCTCAAATGGCAAAGGGTGATTATCTATTGTTCATCAATAGCGATATGGCTTTTTCAGAAAACTGGGTTGAAAATCTTTTCAACAAGCTTAACGGTAAGAATTGTGTCGCTTCAAGATTAGTTGAATCGGGTAAACTTCTCTCCGGCGATCATGCAATCAGCAAAAACTTTGGAAGATTGGTTGGTGATTATAGTGGGACGGCATTCCAAGAATTTGTTGCAGAGGTAAGAGAAGATGAATTAAAAGATGGCGGCTTATTCATGCCGCTGCTCATTAGAAAAGATGATTTCTTAAAAGTTGGCGGCTATCCGGAAGGAAATGTAGTTCCTGAAACAAATATCTTTAATCCTGAAATAGCAAAGCAAGGTCAACCATGTGTTAGTGGCGATGTAGTGATTATGCAAAAGTTAGCCGAGAATGGAATTGCTCATACTACATCATATGATTCAGTTGTTTATCACTTTCAATGTGGGGAAATGGACTCAAGCGAAAGTGGAAGTAGCGAGCAAGAAAATGAAGTGAGGACAATCATCAGCAACGATTACTTGTTGGGAAGAATGGGTGAGAAAACAATGTGGGGTTTTCTGCTCTCAAATCTTCCCAATTCTGTTGGCGTTGATATGGATTCTCTTAATGTCACACAAGATTTTGAAAAAGCGGCACGATTACATATAAAGAAAAATTATCCGGAAAGTTCTGTCATTATTCAGAACGCTTCATTCATTGACTTGATAGATAAAGATCATTTCACAATACTTTATTTGCAAGACAATTTGCGGGCGATGGGACGGAAATCGTTTCAGCAGGAGATTAATGTTAAACAAGCAAATATCTTGGTAACTAATTCAAAAGTTACCGCCGCTTCTTACCCCGAATATGATTTCGAAATAATTCCGATTGGCGTTGACGACGAATTGTTTTCTCCAACAAATAAAGAAATAGTCAGAAATGAATTTGATATCCCCAACAGTAAAGTTGGAATATTTGTCGGCGATCTTAGTGAAGTTAAAGGCTGGAAAAAAGTTAAAAACGTAATTGATAATCATAATGAGATATTCTGGATAATTGTTTCGAAGGATAACAAGCAGTACGAGAAAAAAAATTGCAGAACATTTAATAGGATAGATCAAGAAAAATTGGCAAAGCTTCTTAACTGTGCGGATTTCTTTATTCTTGGTTCACCAGTTGAAACACAATGCCTTGCCGCAATCGAAGCTTGCTTTTGCGATTTGCCCGTGATAATGAGAAACACCGGAATTTTTGCCGACTTTACCGAAGAAGAACGCGCCCGGATTGGATGCTTTGGAGAAGACTTTGAAATTGGCTTAACTAAAGTTTCTTCTGAAAAATTTTCTCCAAGAAAAATGATGTTCGAGAAGAAACTTACTATTGCGGGAATGGTTGAGCAATGGAAAGCGTTAATCTCTCGTGCAAGATTATTCGCAGAACAAAAAGTATTAAAGCCGGTTGTTGAAAGACCGCCATTCTTTTCGGTGATAGTTCCGACTTATAACCAAGATCAATACTTAGGTACGGCATTAGATACATTGCTTGCGCAGACTTTTACTAATTGGGAAGCGGTAATTGTTAATGATGGCAGTACTGATAACACTAAAGAAGTAATTGATAAATATCTATTACTTGATAAGAGATTTAGAGCATTTCACAAAGAAAACGGCGGCGTTGCAACTGCCTTAAATGTAGGAATTGAAAACGCTAGAGGCGAGTGGATTTGCTGGCTCTCTTCCGATGATTGGTATGAAGCCGATAAACTTGAACACCATTATAACGCTGTCACTGAGTATCCTGATATTAAGTTCTTCATCAGTCATTGGTTTATTTATCTTCAGCAGACTGGTCAAAAAATTAAGCAAGGACTTTGGCTTGACATTCCGGATATGGAATTTCAAGTAACAAGATTTTTCTGGGCAAACTATGTTCACGGCAATTCTATCGCAATAAATAAATCTGTCTTTCAAAATGTAGGTGTCTTCGATGAGGCTTTACGGCAAGGACAAGATTTTGATATGTGGCTTAGAATTGCGGCAAAATATCAAATTCACTTTATTGATAAGCGTACTTGTGTTACCAGGATTCATCCAACTCAAACAACAAATACTTTTGTTGAAGGCGGCGTTCTGGATTCAACAAGATCTCTGTTCAAATTTCTTAACAGTCACACTTTTGAAGAGCTATTTCCGTTTCTTGATTTATCAATTCCACAGAATGTGTTGAAGGCGGTAAATGAAATTATCTTAGTAACAACCAAAGACAACGCATTTATTTATAAAGCCGGATTTACAACCGCTTTAATTGATAAAACTTTGTCGTGGATTAACAAGCAGCCGGTGCAGCTAAGAACGAAAATACGCGAAAAGATTACTGAGATAGTTGCTTTCTACTTTGCGCACACGTTACATCCGGAAGTCCGTAAGCTGATGGATAAATTCTTAGCCAAAAAGATTCCTTCTACAAATAGATATGATTTTGTCGCAAACGGAATGGAGTATGTTGATGAGCTGTTGGAACGAGGCGATCAGAAGCAAGCCAAAGCAATCGAAACATATTTCAATAAAATTTCTTCGCAATCAGCTGCTGATTTAATCGGCTGCAAAAAGTTTCAGCCGAAAGTTTTGGGCTATCCTGAAGTTGAACAACATAAAGAATTAAATCCTTCTCTGATTCAATCTTGGTTTATACAGCCCGGAAACTCGTTTGCAAATTCCGTTCTGCACAAGATTTCATTTAAGTGCCCGGAATGTGGTTCGTTAGCGAAGATTAATCTTGAATATGAAATGAAAGCCGGCTATTCGGAAAATAAATTCATTTGTCCGTCTTGTAAAGTTGGGTTACTATATAACGATAAAAACCTTGGTCTAGATTTGGCGGAGTTTAACGCTCAGAGAAATCATAAAGTAGAAACCGGTTCTAACAATCGTGTTGCGTTTTTCATTGCAAGCGCATCTGTAATTGGAGGCGGTTCAAAGATTCTGTTCAAGTACATAAAGTGGATGATAACGCTCGGTGTAGATGTTACATTGTATTCTTATTCGCCGAAACCGGATTGGGCTGAAATATCGGTAAAGTTTATTCAGTTAAAAGAAAATTCCAAACTTGATGGAAGCTCATTCAGCAAACTCTTCGTATTTAGTATTTATGATGTTCCTATGGTGCTAAACTATGTACCATTAGAAAAGATTGTACATATTTGTCAAGGTTACGAAGGTTACCATTACGGAACAACTTATGAGGAAATGAGAAGCGATAAACATGTATTAACCGAACTTCACGCTGTTCCGGTAAAAAATATTGTCGTTTCAAAACATATTTATGATTTATTTAGAGAAAAATTTGGCAGAGAAACAGAGTACGTTCCGAACGGAGTAGATCACAAAATATTTTACCCAAATTTCCAATTAGGCTCAAAAGAGAGAGCTATTGCGTTTGTGGGCAATCCTAAACATTTGCTAAAGGGATTTCATTTCCTCACGCATGTAATAAGAACTGTTCAAAATTCTCATTTGAAGATTGATGATTTGAGATTGTACATTGTCTTAGGTTTCGAATTACAAGACTCCGGGGAGATACGAGAGAAGCTTGAATTAGAATTGAGTTGCAAAGTTGAATTATTGATGAGGCAGTCAAGCGATAAAGTTGCCGATTTAATTCGCCGTGTTAGGGCGGTTATATGTACATCGTGGTATGAAGGATTTTCTTTGCCGCTCTTGGAAGGAATGGCTTGCGGCACGCCGGTTATTTCAACAAAAAATATGGGAGCTGAAAGTTTTTGCAAAGATGGATTTAACTCATTCCTAATTGATCATGGAGATTCTGCCGGGTTGATCAGCAAATTACTCGATACTCAATATCTAAACTTTGATTACGAAAGTATTTTAGAAAATGCTTTTGCCACGTCACTCGAGTATTCCGAATACAAATCGGTAAACTATTTTATCAGCGCTGTTGAAAATCTTTTCGGTCAAGGTATTCAAGATAGAACAAAACAAAAGCTGCTTAACACTTACAAAGATTATTCGCGCTCAGACTTTACCGATGAAATAAAAACCGCAAATGACGAGATAAATTCTGCTTCGATAGATGCTCTCATAGCAGAATCAAATTACTATATAAAGGGAAATAATTTAAAGCAGGCGCTGAAACATATAGAACAAGCTCTCAATATGTTTGGTGAAGAAACAAACCCGGAAGTTTATGCTGAATTATTAAATCTAGCCGGCAATGTTTCCTTATATATGAATGATCTGGAAACAGCGAAAAGTTACTTTGAAAAGGAGCTGGTAGAGAATCCTCAATCATCAACAGCTTGTTATGGACTTGGGCAAGTATTTTTAGAAGCAGAAGTGAATGATGCAGCAAAAACTATGTTTGAATGGTCGGTTAAAAATGATGCAAATAATCAAAAAGCTGTTGAAGCGCTGAACAAAGTAAATTCCTTACTCGGTTTAGAATTATCACACAATACACTTTTATTAGAGGTTTAAATGCCCCGCTTAACATTATCAATGATTGTTAAAAATGAAGAAAAATATATCAAGGACTGCCTTGAGTCTGTAAAAGATATTGCAGATGAAATTATAATTATAGATACCGGTTCGACTGACGATACAATAAAAATTGCAGAAAGTTACGGAGCTAAGGTTTACAATTTTGAATGGGTAAACGATTTCTCTGCTGCCCGAAATTTTGCTTTAGGTAAATCCACCGGTGAATGGATTCTTTATTTGGACGCAGACGAAAGAATGGATGCAAATTCCATCCATGAATTAAAACGTATAATCGGCACATCTCAAAGGGTTGGATATTACTGCACTGTAAAAAGTATTGATCGGGAAGAGAGCCGCGATAATTCTATGTCTTACGTTCGTTTATTTGCAAACTCGCCGGAAATAAAGTTTGTTGGAAAAGTTCACGAACAAATTGTACCGTCTTTAACTTATTGCGATTATACACTATCGAGAAGTTCCATCTTAATCCATCATATTGGTTACAATGTTTCTGTTGAAGACAAACAGAAAAAAGCCGCGCGCAATTTGCCTTTGCTGCTGGAAGAATACAGTGCGAACAAAGATGCTTATTATGCTTTTCAATTAGCACAGACGTACAATGTTTTGGGTGATGATGAAAATGCTTCTATGTATTTCAAAATTGCAAGTGAGTCTGCAAAATTAGATAGGCAATACCGCGCACAGTGTTATGCATCATTAGCTTTGATAGCACATAAAAATTTCAAAGCACCAGATGCCGAAAAATATATAGCATATTCGTTGAAAGTGGATGATAAACAACCATTCTCATTTTTGCTTGCTTCAAAGATTTCTCACCGTAAGGGGGAGTTAAATTTGGCTGAGGATAAATGCAAACGCGCTTATGTATTAAATCAAGCTTTACTTGTTAAGGGCTTGGATGTTGTTCTTTGCGTCTTGCTCGATCCTGAAGAAGTAATTTATTACGGATTAATTCTTGCTCTACAAACAAAGAATAATGCTAACTATCATTTTTATCAAAAAGAGTTATTCGCTTTATATCAATCCCGCGATGAAACTAACGGTACTAACAATTATGAACCGGTACAAAAAATATTTAGCAATTCGGCATTTTCGAAACAGGAGGTAGATGCTATTACTGGGCTGATTAACAAGAATAATCTGAATTTCTTTTTGTTCATGCTTGGTAATAATCCATATAAACAACAAGTAATTTTGATAGTTGATAAGCTTCGCGTAAACTTTCCGGATTCATTAGAAGTACGAAAACTTGATGCACGGCTTTTGGAAGAATTTGGCAAAATAGATGAAGCAATAGAAATTTTAGAAAGTGTTGTGAAAGAAAACCAAACTGATCCGGCAGTGTTTTTCTATTTGATTTCTTATTACTTAAAGCTCGGAAAAGAAGACAAAATTAAGCCAATGGTATTGTTGTTGGAAAAGTACTTTTCTCATATTCCCGATGTGATGACAAGGGTTAGAATGCTTAAGAGAAAATTGTTGATGTTAACTACTGTTCCGTTATAAACGGGTAAAGAAAAGACTAAACTTTTTATAAGGTGATTCGATAGTAGTATTGAGAAATGACTGTTCTTAACAAAAACTGAGCAAGGAAGCTCGGAACAAACAAATAACAAGGAGGTTAGTCATGGCATTCTCAGTAAACACCAATTTAGGCGCACTTCAAGCCTACAACGCATTAGCAAAAGTTAATGCACAAACCGAAAAAGCACAGCTCCGTTTAGCAACCACAAAGAAAATTAACAGCGTAGCAGATGATACATCTGGTTACAACGTTGGTAAAAAGTTGGAAGCTCAAACACTTACACAAAAAGCACAGCTAAACAACATTTCATCCGCAAAGAACTATTTAGCTACAGCAGAATCTGCATTACAACAGGTAAATGATAAGCTAAATCAGATCAAAGCAAAACAAGTAGATGCAGATGATCCGTTGAAAGACAGTGCATCAATTGCCAAAGATATCAGAACATTGGCTGGTGAAATTGATTCTATCTTGAAAAACACCAACATCAATGGTACTCAATTATTGGCAAGTACAGATGGATCAACAGCATTAAGCAGTGCTACATTCGATGTAGGCGGTTCATCATTCAGTATTGATTTTGCTGGCGCTTCTTATCTTGCTACTACAACTTTAGCTTCTGCAATTGATAACTCCGGCGGTATGCAGGATACTACAGATGCAACTGTACTCGATTTTGATACAACTACAGTCGCAGCTAGCGTTCGTTCAGCTCTTGGAAGAATAGGTAACTTGTCGCAGACACTCGATTCCCGTCAAGAATACTTAACGGCAGCAGTAGCCAACAACACAGCAACAATCTCGAACATTTTTGATGCTGATATGGCTTCAGAACAATTGAATGCAACAAAAGGACAAATATCCGCCCAAGTTGCAACAGCAATGTTATCTCAAATGAACAGTGCACCACAGAACATTTTATCTTTATTCCGTTAATTGAGAATAAACATCCCAAACCCCCGGATCACTCCGGGGGCTTTTTAAGCTGAAAATTAGTAGTAAAGAAAATAAAATAGTGGGGATTAAACTTTTAGTGAAGCAGTACAATAATGTTTAAGAGAGAGTTTCTCTTAAATCCAAGCAAGGAAGCTTGAAAACAAACAAATAACAAGGAGGTTAGTCATGGCATTCTCAGTAAACACCAATTTAGGCGCACTTCAAGCCTACAACGCATTAGCAAAAGTTAATGCACAAACCGAAAAAGCACAGCTCCGTTTAGCAACCACAAAGAAAATTAACAGCGTAGCAGATGATACATCTGGTTACAACGTTGGTAAAAAGTTGGAAGCTCAAACACTTACACAAAAAGCACAGCTAAACAACATTTCATCCGCAAAGAACTATTTAGCTACAGCAGAATCTGCATTACAACAGGTAAATGATAAGCTAAATCAGATCAAAGCAAAACAAGTAGATGCAGATGATCCGTTGAAAGACAGTGCATCAATTGCCAAAGATATCAGAACATTGGCTGGTGAAATTGATTCTATCTTGAAAAACACCAACATCAATGGTACTCAATTATTGGCAAGTACAGATGGATCAACAGCATTAAGCAGTGCTACATTCGATGTAGGCGGTTCATCATTCAGTATTGATTTTGCTGGCGCTTCTTATCTTGGTTCTGCAGCTCTTGCAACTGCAATCGGTTCTTCTAACTTAACCAGCTCAACAGATGCAACTGTTCTCGATTATGACACAACAACAGTCGCAGCTAGCGTTCGTTCGGCTCTTGGAAGAATAGGTAACTTGTCGCAGACACTCGATTCCCGTCAAGAATACTTAACGGCAGCAGTAGCCAACAACACAGCAACAATCTCGAACATTTTTGATGCTGACATGGCTTCAGAACAATTGAATGCAACAAAGGGTCAAATATCCGCCCAAGTTGCAACAGCAATGTTATCTCAAATGAACAGTGCACCACAGAACATTTTATCTTTATTCCGTTAATTGAGAATAAACATCCCAAACCCCCGGATCACTCCGGGGGCTTTATTAATAAATAGAGTTGCTCATTTAACTCAATAGAACACCACCCCGCCTACTGCAAAGCAATCAAAATTCATTAAACATTTTCTTCCATCTCTCGATAATATAGTTGAGATCATTAAGAAATAATGGTCAATTAAATAATCGTTGCTTGAGCAGGGATGGCTCAAGTAAACTAAAAAAAACATGGAGGTACATCATGGCATTCTCAGTTAACACAAATCTCGGAGCCTTACAGGCTTACAATGCATTAGCAAAAGTTAATGCGCAGACAGAAAAAGCTCAGCTTCGTTTAGCAACAACAAAAAAGATCAACAGTGTAGCAGATGATACATCTGGATACAACGTTGGTAAAAAGTTGGAAGCTCAAACATTAACACAAAAAGCTCAGCTGAATAACATTGCTTCGGCTAAAAACTTTTTAGCTACAGCAGAATCTGCATTGCAGCAGATCAACGATAAGCTAAATCAGATCAAAGCTAAACAAGTTGATTCTGACGATGCTTTGAAAGATACAGCGAGTATCGCTAAAGACATCAGGACTCTTGCCGCTGAAATTGACTCCATCTTGAAAAATACCAACATCAATGGAACCCAATTGTTAGCAAGCACGGATGGGTCTACAGCGCTAAGTGCGTCTACCTTTGATGTAGGTGGCGCTACGTTCTCTGTTGATTTCGCTTCCGGTTACTTATCATCTTCAACATTAGCTACTGCTATCGGCTCCGCCAGCGGTATGCAAAGTTCTACCGATGCAACTGTATTAGATTATGATACAACAACAGTTGTTGGAAATGTTCGCTCGGCTCTTGGAAGAATAGGTAACTTGGTTCAGACTCTTGATTCCCGTCAAGAATATCTTACAGCTGCAATAGCAAACAATACAGCTTCAATAGCAAATCTATTTGATGCTGATATGGCTGCTGAACAATTGAATGCAACAAAGGGCCAGATTTCCGGTCAAGTTGCAACTGCAATGCTGTCTCAAATGAACTCGGCTCCACAAAATATCTTGTCATTATTCAAATAATTGAGAGATACCATTAATCCCCCGGCATTAGCCGGGGGAATTTTTAATCTAAAAAAACCGGATTGAGAGATGTACGCAGCTAATTCATATTCACGCGCAAGAAAATTAAATCCTTACTTGATTAATGATTTAACAAATGCTAGCCCTGCTCAGTTAATCATGAAGGTTTATGATTTTGCAATTCTCAACTGTCAGAAGCATAATATGCTTAAGACAAATGAAGCACTACAAGTATTAATAGATAATCTAAACTTTACGGATGAAGCAGCAAAGGAAATTTCACTTGGATTGATGAGGTTATATCTTTATTGCCAGGAACAGATGCGGAAAGAAAATTTTGAAGCAGTTTATAAAACTCTAACAGAACTAAGAGATACATGGCGAATGGCGTTACAATCTAGGAAGTAGTTATGGCTTATGATTTACTAACAACTTCGGGAATAAACAGTCTTGTAAGTAATTTTATTACAAGTGAATCGAGCAAAAGGCTTACTCCATTAAATACGCGTAAGACGCGCTATCAGGATTTAGATTCGGCATATACATCAATCAGCACCAAGATTTCTTCATTTACATCGCTGCTTAGCAGTCTAAAAGAGACCGGCACTTCCTCAGCATTTATAAATAAAGCAGCAGCATCCTCCAATACAAATTTTGTTAATGTTACGGCAGACAGCACGGCTATTTCCGGAAGTCAATCTTTAAGAGTAACACAATTAGCAAAAAGTGATTTGGTGTTATCACCAGATTTGACATCGAGCGATATTTCTACTGATATCACTGCTGCCGGCACGCACACATTTGTTATAACCAGCGGTGATGGAGAAGGGGGTACTTTTACAAGTTCTGTTTCAGTTACGTTCGATGCCGCCGATTTTACAAACGGAACCATCACAAATAAAAAGGTGATGGAGAAAATACAGAGTGCTGTTAATAGCGATAAAGCAGTTGTTACTTCAAGTTCATTAACAGGTTCAAGTGCAAGCAGCGGTTCGTTCACATTGGATCTCAATGGAACAGCAACAACAATAAGCTACACCGCCGGAACATACTCCGATATTTTCGACAGCATTGTAACTCAAATAAATACTCTTTCCGGAATTACGGCAGAGAAAGTTACTGATGGTGCAAACTATCAATTAAAAATAACTGTAACAGATTCTTCAAAATACATAACGCTAAGCGGCGATACCAGCAACCTTCTTACCGAAATGGGAGTTTCTGTTACAAAAGAAAAAGGTGCATCCGGTTTAGTAAGTGCGTCAACTTTTTCTCCGGTTACACTTCAATCACAATTTTCGCTCACGGCAAAACAATCCGGTTATGATAATAGAATATTATCCTTGACCGACTCCGGAACTGATAAAGCTCTAACTTCCATAGGCTTGAATCTTGGTGCAACTCGCCAATCGTTTGTACAAAATGCCGGTCTTGATACACCTGGTTATGTAAATGCTGTAACTTCATTAAATAGTAAGTTCGAATTTAACGGGTTGAATTTGGAGAGAAATTCGAATGTGATTACAGATTTACTTACCGGAGTTGCGATAAACCTAAAATCTGTAATGCAGACAACGGATGCTACTGTAAACCTTACTGTTGAAAGTGATACTTCCAAAGTAAAAGAAAAAGTTGAATCGTTTGTTACAAAGTTTAACGAGTTATATACATATCTAAAAGAAAAAACAGTTTCGACCGGAACTAAAAGAGGATTGCTGCTTGGAGACTCTACAGCAGATTCTGTTTTGAGCATTTTAAGAACAGTTGCATCTAGCTCAATTACAGGAATAAGCAGCACGGAAATAAATACTCTTTCCAAACTTGGCATTACTTTTACAACCAGCGGTGGTTTAACCATTTCCGATAGTGCACGACTCGAGAGTTCTATCAAAGATAACCTCTCGCAAGTAGAAGCTGTTTTCAATTCTACAAGCGGGATTGCTAATGTATTATATGATAGGCTCAATCCATATCTCGGAACAGACGGATATCTAACTAAATCACAAGCTAATTTCAGTTCATCAATACAAAGTCTGGCAGACAGTATTACCTCTCAGCAAACAAGAATTGATAAGAACGCCGAATTGTTGCGCAACCAGTATTTGAAATTGCAAAGCCAGCTCGCAACTCTTTTGTCAAATCAAAATTATTTTATGACAAGCAGTTAGAGGGAAAAAAATGAGTAAATTACAATCGAAGATAGAAACGATTAAACGACTGCTCGCCTTTGTGGGTGAATCTTTAGATAATTTATCTTTCGAAACTTTTGACTCAGTTTTTCCGGCTGCATTAACTGCGATTAAGCAAGTTCACCGTCTAAAATTTGAACTTGCTACAGAGTATGACAGCATTAGTTTAAAAAGCTATGAAAACGAGCTGTTTTCGAGGGCTAAACTTATTGAAGACAAGTTCGATAATATTGTTGAAGTATTCTCTGAAGAAGAAAAGAGATTAGAGAAAGAACTTTACGGGACTATAAAACAGAAAAAACTAACCGCGTACAAAAGGTGATGCCGTGCAAATAAAAGGAATTTCAAATAATCCGTTGTTCGTTCAGCCAAGTAAAAATCTTAAAGCTGAAGCAACACCTAACTCTCCAAAAGATAGAATCGAAATTTCATCCGAAGCCAGAGATTTGGCTAAGTTGGATTTAAGTTCAGAGCGTCTCGAAGAAATTCGCTCGAAAATCTCAGGCGGTTTCTACGACACTGATGAAGTTTTGGCAAAGGTTGCCGAAAAGATTAGCAAAGACATTGTTAAATAAATAGTTGGGGATAGCACTTAAACTTTTTTGTGCTTTCTGAGACATAACAGCCAGTACTTTTCATTTTGAGACACGCGACACTTCAAAATAATACTAAAACAGCTTGTTCCGAATGGCATAGACATTGTAATAATATGGTTCTAATCGAGGGATCTTATTCACTTTTTACGGGTAGTCGGTCATGGACGGCAGACACAAAGTACTTATTGTTGACGACGAAGAGCTAGCTCAAGATTTCTTGCGCTTTTTCCTTTCTAAGAAATTTGACGTTTACACTGTTGGTAGCGTTAATACCTTTAATAATATCATTAGCAAAGTAGACTTTGATATAATTTTGATGGATATCTCTTTGCGCGATTCCAAAGACGGAATACAACTTACAAAAGAATTAAGAGCGTCCCCAAAGTACAGGAACGTTCCTATCTTTATTCTAACGGCATTTAATACCACTAAGGAAAGAAATAATGCTGAGGCGGCAGGAGCCAACAAATTTTTGACTAAACCTGTTGATTCCAAATTGCTGGTAAATATGATTGATGATGTTCTATCAAATAAGTCTACAATTTAGACCGGCTCTTCGTGCGTTAAACAGTGGATTGTGCCTAAACCCCAAACCAAATCAACAGCATGGATTCCAACAATTTTTCGTTTTGGAAAAAGCTCGCTCAAAATGTTGAGGGCAGTCCTATCGTTTGGATCATTAAAAGTTGGAACAAGCACAGCCGAATTACTAATGTAAAAGTTTGCGTAGCTTGCCGGCAGCCTCAAGTCTTCAAAATTTATTGGAGAAGGGAGCGGCAGTTCAATTACATTCAGCTTAGTACCCGAAGCAATCGTTTCGCCCTGCAACCGTTCAAAGTTTTCTTCAAGATGATAATAGTTCTCATCCTTAGAGTTTTTCTCCCGGCACATCACAACAGTATCATAATTCACAAAGCGGCATAAATCATCAACATGACCGTGAGTATCATCGCCGGCAATTCCTTTACCGAGCCAAATAATTTTTTTGATTCCAAGATATGCTGCGAATGCTTTTTCATAATCGTTTTTCGTGAAGCCGGGATTTCTAACTTGTGTCGCATGATCCATCAAACACTCTTCTGTTGTAAGAAGAGTTCCGCCGCCGTTATAATCAATTGCGCCCCCTTCTAAGACAATTTCCTTCCCATTTTGCTTTGCATCAATCAATTCAACATTAAGAACTTTAGAAAGAGTTTTGGGAATGTTCTTATCCTTCTTCCAGTTTGAATATTTTGCCCAGCCGTTGAATTTAAATTTAACGGCAACAGTATCGTTTCCTTTTTTAACAAATGCGGGAGTTGAATCGCGCATCCAGCCTCGGTCTGTTTGTGAAATAATAAACTCAACATTTGCAGTATCAACATGGGCGCGTTCTAAATGCTTTCTAACTTTTGCAATCTCTCTTTCGCTTTGAACAAAAAGTCTTACAAGTTCACTGTCGCAGATATTCTTAATGATCTCAACGTACACCCAGGGGATTGGTGCAAATTTTTCCGGCCAATCTTCTTTCTGGTGAGGCCAGCAAATAATTGTTGATTTATGTTCTTCCCACTCTGCCGGTAATCTGTAATTCATAATTAATCCAGAAATCTTTTAGTGATATCGCTGTAAGCATCAATTCTTCTATCCCGTAAGAAAGGCCAATTGCGGCGGATTGTTTCAAGATGTTTTAAATCAACTTCTGCTAAAATAATTTCTTCTTTGTCAGAAGACGCTTCGGCTATTACAACACCTTGCGGATCGCAGATAAATGAGTTGCCCCAAAATTCAATTCCGGCTTGCTCTTTAACCGGCTGTTCCAAACCAATTCTGTTAACCGAACAAACGTAAACTCCATTGGCAATTGCGTGCGCGCGTTGTATAGTAATCCATGATTCTTGCTGAGCTTTGCCGTATCGTTCTTTTTCAGCCGGATGCCAGCCAATTGCTGTTGGGTAAAATAAAACCGATGCACCTTGCAGAGCTGTTATGCGGGCGCCTTCCGGATACCATTGGTCCCAGCAAATTAGCGAACCAACTTTCCCAAATTTTGTTTTGAACGCTTTAAATCCCAAATCACCCGGAGTGAAATAATATTTTTCATAGAACGCCGGATCATCCGGAATATGCATCTTGCGGTAAATGCCAAGAATGGAACCATCGGCATCAATCATAACAACGCTATTGTGGTAAACGCCGGCAGCTCGTTTTTCAAATATGGGAAGTACGATGGCAACTTTATTTTCCTTTGCAGCTTTTTGAAATGTTTTGGTTGATGGACCTGGAATAGTTTCGGCTAAATCGAAAAGAGAGAAATCCTCTTTCTGGCAGAAATATTGTGTGCGGTATAGCTCCGGCAAACAAATTATTTGTGCACCTTTCTTTGCAGCTTTCTTAACCCAGTTTAAAGTTTTCTTTTCATTCTCTTCCGGCTTGGCGGAGAATGATAACTGTATTCCGGCAATAGTAAATTTATTCTTCATTTTAGAGCCAATTGTTCGTGAGTTTTTGAATCTTTAAACCAAAAATAAAGAATAGAAGTAAATTATTTGTAAGAAAAGTTGAAGAAGAAAGTTTGTTTACGAAAAGAAGCTTTTTATGTATTCAATGAGTTTGTCTATATTTTCATTTTCTTCGTCGCTAAGCTTATCGCGGAAGGGCTCTACGAGATTCATTAGCCAGCGAACGTTTAGTTCTCTCGTGGCAAATTTAATCTGGCTTTTATATTTGGTTTCGTCACTAAGCGCTATTTCAGAAAATTTAGCTGCAGCTTTCAAGTTGATTAAATAATCAACGTTTTTCTGATTACTGATTTTAATGAGATTAGAAATTGCTTCGTTGTTTTTTGTACATAGCTCAAAGCCAACGTTTGCAGCCTGCATCATTAATTCATCTTGTTTTAAATATTTTAGGTCGCTATCCGTAGCTACTGCTAAAAGTATTTTAACTCCTTCATCAATAGTAATCTTAAATTTGGAAACGTTCTCGATAGTCTTAATCATGCAATTGGTAACTGCGCGGGATATACCGGAGCGTGCGGTTTTAATTGTTTCCGGAGAGTAGGTTATGTCTTTGGATATTTTTATCAATTCCGAATAGTTGCCATCCGTGATGAGTTTTTCCAGACCGGGATGAGTTTTATTAACACCTTTTTTGAATTCAACGGTGCTTATGTATTCGGTAAGTTCATCTATATATTTTTGATTTATCTTATCAAGAATTTCCTGCACTTTCTTGTCATTAGTTTGAATAACAAACCCGTTAAGGTTCAGAACTTCAATTACAAGAGCGAATTGCGAGTTCTTAGAAACAGTAATAACGCAATGATAATCTTTGTTGTTAGATGCCAATTCCAGCTCGGTAGCTTCAATATCCCTAATCAAATATTGAAACTGTTCAAGCATATACTCGAACCGGGAACGGTCATTCTCAAGTATGAGTACCTTTATTTTATGTTTTGAAGAAAGCATAGCAATTCTGTTTACCTCTCTGGTTAATTATCGTTGAAAATTAATTGAAATTTAGTCTTATAAGACATGTTAGCCAATTTTAATTTGAAGCTTCGAAAACAGCTGTTTTGTATGCTAATCTTGCAATAGCTTCGAACAGCTTAGGATTCAATGTCTCCGGTTTATCGCTTAACATGTGCAAATGTTTATAACTGTTTGTTGTTACAAAATAAATAGTAGGTATTCCTTTCTGGTAAAAAGGCTCGGCATCAGCACCGCCGCCGCTCCAAGTAGCCGGTACCATTAAGCGGTCGTTTTCAGAATCAATTCTCTTAGCTGTTTCCCAGAGTGTCACCGCGCTTTTTCCACCGCCGACTTGTATGCTATCGCCGAAACCAACACAATCCAGGTTAAACATAGCCTTTACTTTTTCTTTTGGAAAAGGCAGATTATTTGCAAAATGGGTTGCACCGTACCAACCCTGTTCTTCGCTGGCAAAAAATGCAAATACAATAGAGCGCTTAGGTCTTTCTGATTGAGAAGCAAATGCACGCGCGATTTCCAGAAGAGCGGCAGAGCCGGAGGCATTATCGTTAGCTCCCGGGAAATAAATCTTTCCTGCTTGTTCACCAACATGGTCTAAGTGTGCACCGAGAATTAAATATTCGTCTTTCAATTTAGGGTCGCCCCCTTCCCAAATTCCAATAACATTTACAACCTCTTTTTCCTTTTCATATTTAGTATGAACTTCCAAGTCCACTTGATGGTGCAATGAAAGTGAAGATGGAGTTTTTGTTGAGTCTATATAAGTTTGCAATTGTTTTAGAGTTTTTCCGCTTCCTTCAAATAGTTCATCGGCAAGGTTTAGTTCAATGTGGATTTCCGGGAAACTTTCCATTTGCTCACCTTCGCCGTGAATAACACTTCCAATTGGTTTTTGCGGTTCGGCATCGTTCGGGAAAGAGACAAATAAAATTCCAACAGCGCCATGCTTTGCAGCTACAATAGCTTTTTCTCTCGGATTTCCTTTTGTAAAAGTTTTGCCGTCGGGATTCCACTTTGGATTATATTTAAAGACCAATGCAATTTTGCTTTTAACATCAATTCCCTCATAATCATCGTAACCAAGCTCTGGCTGAGATAATCCGTAGCCGCAAAAAGCTACCGGAGCTGTTAATTTACCGGAACCGGTAAAGCCCCTGTAAACATAATCTGGTCCGAGTTTGTACTCGGTCTTTTTTCCATTCTTGATAATGGAGAAATGTTCAGGTGCTAGGATTTCAGCGTATTCCACTTTTAGTTTTTGAAAATACTTTGAGCCGCCGCCAGGCTTTAGGTTTAGCTTTGCTAATTCACTAGAAATGAAATTTGCAGCTTTGTCGTATCCGGCATGCCCGGGTAATCTTCCGGCGAGTTCTTTACTCGTAAGAAATTCAACGGTTTTCATCAACTCGCGTTTATCTATTTGTGCGAAACAAATAAAACTTGGGGAAAGAAAAATTATCAATAAATATGATTTGAAATACTTCATCAACATCTCCGTGAATAAATAATAAGAATTAATTGGGTTAAAGATATTTTATGTGAGGACAATTATATCTCTCATTCAATATCTTTTCCTTCCTGTTCAAATACAAGAGGTAACTAACTTTTTGCAGGATAAATAATCCCTTGACTTAAAGGCGACTGAATAATAAATTCTACTTGAGCTTTGGGGTTCCATATTAAACTTCAGGGGGAATCAAAAAACTTACTTATTCAATTTCCGCAAGTTCATCCGTGCAGCATGAATAGTTGCCTTCTCTTCTCGTTGCGGTCAAAAAAATTAACAAGCATTAATAACAAAAAGGAGTTTTCGATGAAGATTGCAAGAATTAGTCCTTTGCGAAACAGTAATAACAGCAAAACTGTAGCCTTTCTTGATATTCAAACAGAAGAGGGAATTGTCATCAAAGGGTTTCGATTAGTTAATGGTTCCAACGGTTTATTTCTTTCCGCTCCAAATGAAAAAGGAAAGGATGGCAAATATTATGATTCGGTAGTTATCCCAAAGGAAATGAAAGAAGAATTACAAACACAAGCTATTGATGAATACAATAGAAGTAATTAGTAATGCATTAGCCTCAAGACTATGATGTCTTGAGGCTTTTTTTTGTGCAAAAAATTAATTCACCGTTATTCCGGATTATTATTCAGAGTATGCAAGTACAATTCCTCTACTTTCTTTCTCGCCCAAGGTGTCTTTCTTAAGAATTTGAGACTAGACTGTATACTAGGGTTATCCCAAAAACAATTTATTCTTACCCTGTAGAACAATTCATCCCAAGTGTAATGCTCTAGCAGATATTCTAGAATCGCAAGCAGTGTTTTTCCATGAAGAGGATTGTTTGGTTGTGTTGTCATCTCATTTCAAATCAATTTACTAACGGGCAATTTAACTACCAAAGTGTTATTAAGAAACATCAAGGTGAAATTTCGGCTAACTATTTAGATAATTTTTGCATACAAGAACATCATCGCCAAAGCAGTCGAACACTTCGACATAAAACCACATAGCAATTCATTGTCTATTCTTTACACTTCGATTTCAGTGCAAAATCGAACTAAAAACATTGGCACAATCTTTATGTAGTACTTCTCAGCAGCTTAATTCATTAACAAACCAAAAGGAGTACAAAATGAAAAACGCAGCATTATTCACCTTCGCAATTCTATTATCACTAACCTTCTTTGCCTCATCGGCAAATGCACAATCAATCGGAAGAGGAAATCCAACAGCAGTAAAAACAAACTGGGTTGATCTTAACGGTGATGGTTTATGCGATAATGTTGGTACGCCGGCACAAGGCTCTTCTCAAGTTGGAAAGGGCTATGGTAAAAAAGATGGTACCGGCACACAAGTTAGACCACTTGATGGAACTGGCTTTGGCAACAAAGGTGGAAACGCTACTGTAAGCGGCGTTCATGATGGAACCGGTCCGCAAGGCTCTACTGCCGGTCGCCGCGGAAGAAGTAAATAATTCGATTCTGAAACGGTATAAAAGAGGAAGCATGCGAACCATGCTTCCCCTTTTTGTATCTAATCATTAAGGCTTTTGTTTGTTTAATTAATGATGGAATATTCCAGCAATTTATGAGGCAATGTACAAGATGAAAAAAACTACAGATTCAAATTTCTTTTTAAGAATTAAATTTTACTTCCTTCCAATTATCGCACTTATTCTTTTAACCACAAGTAACTTAAAAGCACAACAAGCAAATTCTGGTTTACAAAGACTACAGGATGTTAAAGGTTATGTTTTCGATTCTAAAACAAAAGAACCACTTGTTTATGCAACAGTAATGATTAAAAACTCCGCAATCGGGACATCAACAAACCAGCGAGGATATTTTATTATTCCAGATGTTGAACTTGATGCCAATATACTTACGGTATCATATATCGGTTACTTAAAAAAAGAAATTGCTCTAAAAGGGATTGACGAAAACAATTCATTGCGTATTGAACTAAACCAGACAGATTTTCAAACCGGAGAAGTGTTAATAGTTGGCGAGCAATACAAATATTGGAAAAGTTCAGATGCGGTAAGTCAAATAACTATTTCGCCCCTCACGCTTTCAAAACTGCCAAGCCTTGGCGAAAAAGATATTTTTAGATCGCTACAGTTACTCCCAGGCATAAGTTCTTTAAATGATGGCTCTGCCGGGTTATATGTAAGAGGAGGAACGCCGGATCAAAATTTAATTTTATTAGATGGAATAACAGTTTACCACGTTGATCACTTCTTTGGATTTTTCAGCGCGTTCAATGCAGATGCAATGAAAGATGTGCAAATATACAAAGGCGGTTTTGATGCAAAGTTTGGAGGAAGACTTTCCAGCGTTGTGGAGTTAAGCGGCAAAACTGGTGACGTTGATAAATTTAGAATGAGCATTGGAGCCAACTTGCTTAGTGCGAATGCTGTTGCAGAAATCCCATTAGCCGGAAAAGGAAGCATTCTTATTTCGGCAAGAAGGTCTTATGCAGATATTATTAACAGCGGCATCTACGATAAAATATTTGGATTTCTTAGCGGCGGAGAAAAGACAACAAATCCCAGTCCTGGAATGGGTAAAGGAAGTGGAATGAATCAAGTTAATTCAACACTGTTGCCCTCATTTTACTTTTATGATTTTAATGCGAAACTATCTTATAACTTATCGCCCAAAGATTTCGTTTCGGTAAGTTTCTACAATGGTCAAGATTATTTAGATCAATCTCAATCGCCTCAGGCTGTTACAACACGCGGAGCCCAATCTACTAATGCAAATAGAACGATAACCGATTTATCTGATTGGGGAAATTTTGGCTCTAGTATAAAATATTTTAGACAATGGTCGGATAGATTATTTTCTGATATCACAATTTCTTCGTCTCATTACTTCAGCAAAAAAGATCTTGGTACTAAGTTCGATTTTAATGTGCTAGACAGCAACGCGGTATTTGCATCGCAAAGCAGCAAATCTATACAAGACAATAATGTTTACGATTTTACGATGAAGTTGGATAACGATTATTTGCTCTCGTCAAAACATAAGATTGGATTTGGCGTTTGGTTCTCCAACATTTCTACCGATTATAAGTACACAGTAAATGATTCTCTTACGATCTTAGATAAAAATCAAACTGGATTTCATTTAGCTGCCTATGTTCAAGATAAATGGAAAGTGAATGACGATTTTGATGTTACTGTAGGACTAAGAAGCACTTATTTTGATCCAACAAAGAAAATATATCTGGAACCACGCGCATCCTTTCTTTATAAGCTAAATCCTTTAATTAGAATTAAAGGAGCTTGGGGAAATTACTATCAATACATTAATCAAGTTACTAGTGAAAATGTGCTGGAAGGAAGCCGTGATTTCTGGTTAATATCAAATTCGGAACTAGAACCGGGTTCTGCCCAGCATTACATACTTGGCGCCGAATACGAGACAACCGATTTTCTATATAGCATAGAAGGCTATTATAAAAACATCAATAACTTGCTTGAATTCACGCAAAGAATTGTAAGAACCTCTCAGAGCAGACTTACAAGCTTGACCAATTATGAAACTAATTTCTTTAAGGGAACTGGTTATGCTGAAGGTGTTGAGTTTCTTATTCAAAAGAAATTTGGTGCATTAAACGGCTGGGTTAGTTATACACTTGGCAAAGTTGAATATAATTTTCCAGACTTCGATTCGGGCGATCCGTTTCCGGCAAACCAAGATAGAACGCATGAATTTAAAATTGTTGGTTCTTACGAAACCGGTAACTGGAATTTCTCTGCTTCTTGGGTTTACTCAACCGGACTTCCATACACAGCACCGGAAAGCCAGTATTTTATTGAACTGCTTGATGGAACCAAACAAAGCTATATTCATGTAAGTGAAAAAAATGTTAACCGTCTTCCCGATTATCATAGATTAGATTTAAGTGCTTCGTATAAGTTTAAGAACAAACAATTCAACGGAGAGTTCGGGCTTTCAATTTTTAATGTGTACGATCAAGATAATATCTGGTATAAGAAATACGATCTAAGTGTCAGTCCGATAGAAGTAACTAATGTTTCTATGTTGGGAATAACTCCAACGATATTTCTAAAACTTAATTTATAATCGAAGAAAAATTACATTGGAGAAAAAATGATAAATAGATTTTTAATGGTTTCATTGTTGATATTAACAGCCCTTGGTTGTGGTGAAGATACAATTACCGAAAACAATAATGAATTAGTGGTTGTAACCGGATTTTTGCGTGCCGGAGAAAAGAACGCTGAAATAAAGCTAACAAATACTTTGGTCCTTGGATCAACAGACACGGTTTCTGCCGCAATTAACGATGCCGAAGTTATATTGTTAAAGGGAAATAAAGCTTACCAATTAATTATTGCCTCTTCTTTGAATGGAACTTATTCTTATCAAGGAAGCGACTTGTTGATTGAGTCGGGGGATATATTTTCACTGCAGATAAATTATAAAAACAAAAAAATTACCGGTTCTACTATAGTACCTAGTAAGCCGAGAGATATTTCAATTTCCAAAACAACATTAGCCCTTTCTGCAACCGGTTATGGTATGGGCTCTATACAAGATACAACTTCGATATTCTTAAGATGGAGCAACCCGGATTCCTCGCTCTACTATGTTGTATTGGAAAATCTTGAAGCCAATCCGGTAGCAATTTATTCAACTAACACACAGCGTGGAGCTAACAGAACAATGATTTTCCCTCCGATGGCTACGAACCAATTTCTGATTGGAAGAAGAAATCTTAACTACCTTGGAAATCATAGAGCAATTGTTTATAAAGTGAACCAGGAATACGCTGATCTATATGAATCACGAACACAAGACTCACGAAACTTGAACGAGCCTATATTCAACATCTCGAACGGACTTGGAGTATTTAGCGCTTTTGCAAGTGATACAACAATGTTCTATGTTAAAACACAATAGAGTATTTTCTGTGTGGAATTCATATTGAACCGAAATAGTAAGATTTCATTTAGGATTTTTCTTAAGCAGATAATGTTCGTTTTCGTTATCTGCTTTTCAAATTTTAAAGCGCAAGATTCAACTACAATCCGCTTCGGCTTTGTTAGCGACACGCAGCAGCCAATCTGGATAGAAAAAATTTTTCTCAAGGCCAATCATAATCTTAAAGCTACCAACGCAATTTTTAGTTCGCTTTCTAACAACGAAGAGATTTCTTCTCTGTTCCATCTTGGCGATATAACAGCCATTGGTATGTTTAATAGCGAGTGGGAAGAAATGGACCAGAATTTTAGCCGGCTAAGAAAAAAGAACATTCCTATTTATCCGGCAATGGGTAATCATGATTATTATATCTTTAAGAGTTACGCTTTAGAGCAATTTAGAAAGAGGTTCCCCTCTGTAAAAAAAACTTGGTATGTAGTAAAGTTGAATAACGTAGCTGTATTAATCCTTAATTCTAACTACTCACGTTTATCTGATTCTGAAATTGAGGAACAGAAAAAATGGTATTCGAATACAGTTGAAGAACTTGAGAAAAAAGATAGCATCAATACAATTATTGTTGGAGTTCACCACTCTCCGTTTACAAACAGTAAAGTAATTGATCCATCGGAAGATGTTCAAAATGATTTTGTTCCTCAATTTTTGAAGAGCAAGAAAGGAAAGTTATTTATTAGCGGTCACGCGCACACATTCGAGCACTTCAAAAGAAATGGAAAAGATTTTTTGGTTATCGGAGGCGGAGGAGGCTTACAACACCCTTTGCTAACGGGCAATTCTCAGCTATGGAAAGATTTATTTCCTATTCCAACTTCGGTCAGAATGTTTCACTATTTAGTTTGTGAAGCCACTGAAACTCAGCTTAGTCTTAAAGTAATGATGCTCAATCAAGATTTCAAAACTTTCTTTCCGGCAGACGAACTAAACATTGAGTTGAGTAATTGAAAAAACTTCCGGCAATATTGATATCATTTTCTACTTCGGCATTGTTCATGGTTTTGTCTTTCTTACCCAACGCAATTTCAGCACAGCAAGATTCATTAAAAGGTTTTGTTCTTTTTCCAAAACCAATAAATGCCGGCGAATTTCACTCTTCGATTGGATTATCATTAACCATTGTACCTCGTTTAGTAGTTGAAGAGGGAATTTTGCAACTTCCGATGCTTGACGCACGCGCCCGTTTAGGAATTACTGATGAGTTTTATTTATCCGGAAGAGCAAATATTGTTTATGTAACTAATCAAATATCAATTGGCGCCGGCTGGTCTTATTCATACAAAAACTTTTCTCTTTCTGTTTCTGATCACTTTGGATATTGGTTTGGCTTTGCCGACTTTCAAGGATTCGATGCTAAATCAATGGGATTAGCAAATTATCCGACCATCACTTTGGGTGTGGCGCTAAAAGGTTTGAATGTAACCCTTAGCGGTGAAGCTTTGATCACATTATCTCAGCATACATATTTTGGCGCTGCTTCTGTGGGAAGATTTTCACCGGAATATGTTGGATATGCAGTTACTTTGGCAGTTGAAGAAGAATTATGGGAGAAAAACTACTTTCTATTTGGTGCAAGATTCCAATACTCACTTCCTATGTATCAATCATGGCTTGCGTTTTCAACATCGTATAGATGGGCGCTTTTCCCGGAATTTTTTATTGGCTATGAATTATGAAAAAGCTTTTGCCAATTATATTGTCATCGATTTCAGCTATAGTATTTCTCTCCTGTACCGGTGATGAGTCGGTTACAGTTCCGTTGTTTGATAATGGAGGGCAACTTGCTAACACAGTTGAAATACCATTGGCTGTTTCAAATCTGATTGAGGGAATTTATTCTGTAGAGAATGGATCTGAAAATTTTGGTAGGAATGTAGTAATTAAATTCACCGGCAAAACATTCAGCATATTTACCGGAAAGAATTTCGCCTACTTTGTTATGAAAGGCGGCATTAAAGATTCTTCCATTATTTTTGAAGGTTACTGGCGCTTTGCCCAAGATAGTAAAACCGGTTTAACAACACTTAGATTGGATTCAAAAGAAGGTGGAAAGCAAGCATTACTAAACAACACTCCAAATTCTTCTTTTGTTTTAAGGGGAAGTTTTGGCGAGGGCAGCAATTCAACTACTAACGAACTTACGTTAAGATATGTGCGTCCTCTCAGCAAAAGTAATATTGATTTCAAGATACTTGCTCATAGAGGCGGCGGCAGAAATTTAGATCAGTTGCCGGAATCCGAAAATAGTTTGGGCATGATGCAGATAGCTGAAAGCTTTGGCGCTAATGGAATTGAAATTGATGTTAGGTTAACTAATGATAACGTGCCTATTATTTTCCATGATGAAAATTTGAGTCCGCGATTAGTGGTAGGGGAGTTTGCGATTGGACCGATTAAGAATTATTCGTATGCCCATTTGTTAACTCTTTGCAGATTGAAAAACGGAGAGTTAATTCCAACTTTGAGAGAAGCGTTAGAAACAGTTCTCTACAAAACAAATTTGGCTTTTGTTTGGCTCGATGTTAAAGATCCGGCTGCTATTCCGCAAATAATAAAGCTGCAAGATGAATATGCAAAACTTGCTAATGCGTCTGGAAGGAAATTAGAAATATTAATTGGCTTACCGGACGAAGTTGCAATTGAGGAATTTCAAAGACAGCCTAATTATAATAATATCGGCTCTTTGTGCGAATTAGAGTTCGATATGGTTATTAAAACCAATTCTTTAGTGTGGGCGCCGGCATGGACTCGCGGACCTATGACTGATGAAGTAAATAAAGTGAGAGGTTTGGGAAAGAGAGTTTTCTTCTGGACTTTGGATGGACCAGAGTTTATCAAAGTATTTTTAGATGAAGGTGTGGCTGACGGAATTCTTACCAACTATCCTTCAATTGTAGCTTATGAATATTACATTAGATAAATATTTTAAGATGCTAATGGTTGTTTGCTTACTGTTAGTTGCTTCTTTAGTTGAAGCGCAGACCGAACTATCTACAAAGCAAAATTCCAATTTCAAAATTGGAGTGGAGCTTGGCGGCGGTTATGGTTTTAAGCTTCGCTCAACCAACAAATTGGAAGGAAATTATTCAAGTTCCGGAATGAATTATACTTTACGGTTGAAATGGGGTTCTGGTAACATTTTCAGCGCTGGAATTGAAACCGGCTACTTAACTGTTTCTTCTATCGAATCTGCCAACCAAACAACTCCGCTTGGAATAACAAATATCTCCGCAAGCCTTACCGCTGTTCCATTATTATTTTTTGTGACGACACAATTTTCCAGCTTTCAATTAAATACCGGACTTGGATATTACAATGTTAGATCTACATCAACGGTATTCAATTCCACAATTGAAAGTAGTGAATGGGATTTTGGTTACATGATTTCGTTGGGATACTCATATCCAATTAATTCCACATTTAAGTTTGGTGCAGAAATAAAATGGAATAATATTTCCGAAGTACAAATAACCAATCTATTATTACAAATAAAATTTCATATGCTGCTTTGTCTGTTATAAATTATTAGATACTAGTTCTAGTAATCGTCAATACAGTCGAATGTCTCGACATAAAATCACCTAACAATTCATCGCCTTTACTTTACACTTCAATTTCAGAGTGAAATCAAACTAAAAACATTGGCACAATCTTTATTTAGTACTTCTTAGCAGCTTAATTCACTAACAAAACAAAAGGAGTACAAAATGAAAAACGCAGCATTATTCACCCTCGCAATTCTTTTATCACTAACCTTCTTTGCTTCATCGGCAAATGCACAATCAACCGGAAGAGGAAATCCAACACCAGTAAAAACAAACTGGGTTGATCTTAACGGTGATGGACTTTGTGATAACGTTGGTACAGCCTTACAAGGCACTTCTCAAGTTGGTAAAGGCTATGGCAAAAAAGATGGTACCGGCACACAAACCAGACCACTTGATGGAACTGGCTTTGGCAACAAAGGCGGAAACGCTACTGTAAGCGGCGTTCATGATGGAACCGGTCTGCAAGGTGCTAATGGACGCAGAGGAAGTAAGTAATTACTAACGTAAGTAACTCGGAATGAAGTGGGCGTTTATTTCACGCCCTCTTTTTATAACCTTTCCAATCTAGATCTTAAATGTCTTTCGCTTATTCCAAGAATTCTTGCTGCTGCACTCTTGTTCCCGTTTGTTCTTTTCAACGCTTCGTTAATCATAGCCAATTCAAATTCTTTCATCTTCGTTTCGTAATTGTCATCGAGATTAAACGGATCGAACTTCTTTTCGGAATCTTTCATCTCGGTTAATTGCGGGAGATCGTTTGTAGTAACCATATTTTCTCTAGACAAAACAACAGCGCGCTGAATTACATTTTCTAATTCTCTTATGTTGCCTGGGAAACTGTATTTGAATAACTGATCCAAAGCTTCGCGGCTGATTCCATTAATCTCTTTCCCTAACTCGTGAGAATAACGTTTAATGAAATGATCAACCAAAATTGGAATATCATCTTTGCGCTGGCGCAGAGCCGGTAATTGAATTGCAACAACATTCAAGCGGTAGAATAAATCTTCCCGGAACAAACCGCTCTGCATCATCTCTTCAAGATTTCTATGAGTAGCCGCTATTATTCGCACATCTGTTTTTTCTGTTTGATTGCTGCCGATTCGCTGATACTCGCCAAACTGAATTGTACGTAATAGTTTTACTTGAATCGTCAGAGGAATATCACCCACTTCATCAATAAAGATTGTTCCGCCATTTGCTTCCTCAAAACGCCCAATTCTTTGGCTGATTGCGCCGGTATAAGAACCTTTTTCGTGACCAAACAATTCGCTTTCCAATAAACTCTCTGAAAGAGAAGCTACGTTAACAGTAACGAATGGCTTTTCTTTACGCGGACTTGCAAAGTGAATTGCTTTGGCAATTAATTCTTTGCCGGTTCCGCTTTCTCCGCGAATTAAAACTGTTGCTTTGGATGAAGCAACTCTTCCGGCAGTGCTCAGTACATTTTCCATTACCGAACTTTGCGATATCATGCTTTCAAAACGGAATTTATCTTGCAGCTGTTCTTTTAGAGTTTTGTTTTCGCTTAACAGATGTTTTCTTTCTTTAATTCTATTTAAGATTGTCTCAAGTTCATCTAAATCAATCGGCTTGATGAGATAATCAAACGCACCGGCTTTCATAATCTGAACTGCGCTTTCGATTGTACCAAAAGCCGTCAACACTACAACATCAATTTCGGGATTAAGATTTTTCATTTCCCGGAGAACTGTTAAGCCATCCCAACCCGGCATTTGAAAATCTGTAAGGACAATATCAATCGTGTTTTCTTGCGCAATCTTTAATGCTTCTTCTCCCTCGTTAGCAGTAAAAACAGTGTAGCTGCGCTTTGTTAAAAAGCTCTTAAGCGATTGAACCTGTGCTTCCTCATCATCAATTATTATAACCGAAAACTTACGCATAAATTACCTTTAAATGTTTTTGGGAAGTTGAATTGTAAAAGCCGTCCCTTGCCCAAGTGTACTTTCTACGCTGATAACTCCATTGTGCTCACTTATTATTTGCTGGACAACACTAAGCCCAATCCCACTTCCTTTGGTTTTAGTTGTAAAGTATAAATTAAAAATCTTTTTAAGATTATCCGGAGAAATTCCTTTTCCGTTATCACTAAATTTAATTTCAATCAAACCATTAGCAATTTCAGCAGAGTTGATAATGAGCGTGCCGTCTTCACTAAGTGAGTCGAGCGCGTTTTCAATCAAATTAATAAATACTTGCGCAATTTGAGTTCTATCCCAAAAGACAGCTCCGTTAAACATATTGCTGAAGATAAGATTGAAATTCTTCTGCTTAAATACTTCTTTGTACTGGTTTTCTGTTTGAGCGAGCAAATCAGAAAGTAAAAACGTTTCCGGCTGAATTGGTTTTGGCTTCGCAAACTTTAAGAAGCTTTCAATAGTATCATTGATTCTTCTAACTTCCTTGTAAACTATTTGTGTTAAACTCTTATACTCATCTTGGTTTTCCACCGGCAAATAATCTTTTCCAAGCTGCTGTGTAATTGTGCCAATAGAATTAAGAGGATTTCGAATCTCGTGCGCGACCGAAGATGCAAGCTCGCCCATTGCTGTTAACCGCTCTCCGCGGATTATTTGTTCCTCCAATCTTTTCTGTTCGGTTAAATCTCTCATTACAAGAATCATATTGTCTTCATGGTTCTCGTCAATAAAAGTACTTTTCGAGATCAGCAGAATTTTTTTTCTTCCGTCAATTATACATTCGACCTCGGCAATTGTAGTTTCATCATCAAGTAAAAATTCACATCCGCTTCCGGTAAACAAATTTTGCAATTCTCCACCAATAATATCTCTTTCGTTAACGTTAAGAAGTTTTTCTGCAGAACTGTTTATTGATTTAGCATTCTTGTGCTTATCCAAAACAATAATTCCGTCGCTAACATTCTCAATTATTTGAGTGGAATAAGATTCTATCACTTTGAATTTTTTCGAGAGCAAATCGAAATTCTGGCGGATGAAAATCATGGAAAGAGTTATAAAGCCGAACACCAGGAAAATTATTCCGAGGAAAATTAGACGGCGGGTTAATCTATCGTTTATTTTGTCCAATGGGTCGAGCGATAAACCCAAACGGAAAACACCGATAACTTTTCCTTCGAAAATAAATGGATGAAGCAGTTCAAAAACTTTTACACCCGAATGTTCAGCAATCTGCCACTTGTAATTTTTCTTTGCAATAGTTTCTTTCAACAACTCGGAAGAATCAATACTTTCTAAATTGCTGATTTTACCGGAGCCGGCAATAATTCCTTTTTCATCCTGAAGAGCAGCGTAAATAATTTGTTTGTTCTCCGTTACATTTTTAAGCAGAACGCCAAAACCAACTTGCTGCCGAAAACTAAGCAACTCTTTCGCGTCAATGTTAAGAACAATAGCGTTTCTGTCTTTCGCAGCGACTGCTAAAGCATATCTCTGCTCATCAAGAAATCTTGCCGGTTTAATACCGATTATAATAGTGTCTGCTTCGCCATCAAAAATTGGGGCTAAATAATCCTTGGGACTATTCTTGGGTTCCAAACCAATGTGTACTTCTTTATTGCTGCCGAATCGTTTTTTCCCGCTACTATCGAAAATATTTATGCGATAAATCTTATTACTCATTGCAATTTTACTTAGCAAGTCATCATTAACCAATCCTTTTTCATACAGCAGTTTTATCATAACTGCGTTGCCAAGTAATCTCTGCTTAACTTCCGCTTCAATTTTATTGTAAGAAAGCAGCGCATGTTGAGATGATGTAAGAAGTGTTTCGAGAAGTGAATGTCCTTGCTTTTCCATAAGCTCAAGCATTTCACTTTTACTCTGGTTCAATTCTATAATAACAGAAGTTGCTACTATAATAGCAGTTACCAGCAAGATGAGAAGAAGGCTTTTGGGGTGGACTAAAATATTCTTAAAGAGCTTCACTTTCTCTGTCATTTAATACTCATTCAATTTACTAAAATCTTACCAACAATATGATGCGAAGCTCTTCAAATGAGTTCAGAATATTTTAACGGTTTCAACAATAAGTGTTTGGTTCAAGCTTACTCTATAGCTCGAAACCAAGATTAAGATTGATTGAATTGCTTTTGTAGTCAAATAAATAGCTGTTGGATTTATTATTAATCATCTGGTAGTTCAAGCCGACGGATAGGTTTAATCCATTTGCAGAATCCAGAGAGATATTTTTCTTAACTGATAGGTTGAAAATACTTTGGGTATCGCTGCGCATTAAGCCAGTATTGTAAGAGAGAAGCTCATCGTAAATACCTTGGGAAGGGTAGTTTTTATTGTTTAAGTAGTAACCGGCTTTTATTTGTAAGTCATCAAATAGGATTTGTGTTAGCTCGACTGAAAAATTATTTCCTTCATAGTTCACCGGATCGTCAAACATTTCGGACTCATCTCCGTAAACCACATTTAAGTCCTTTACAAATGCACCAAAACCGCTCAAGATGCTTCTGTTGGTAAATTGAGTTGCAAGCCCTGTCGTTCCGGTTATTGATTGAGCAACGCGCGCAAAGGCTAAAACTTGTGTAACTGATGAAACATTTTTGTCTCTATATGTTTCTGTAACAAGTGTATTGGTTTCATCAAGATAAGAATATGTACCGCTTTGAATTGGAGAAGTGTACCTTTTGTAATTAAGTGCGCCTCCTAAAATTACCGTAGTTCCGGTTTCAAAGCCTCTGTTTACGGTTGCGCTTAAACTGGTTTGTAGATTATCAAGAATTGGAATGCTCTTGTATTGAGTAAAGCTGGTATATGGTGCAAGAGTTATGTGAAAATTTTGAAGCTCGATCTGTTGATTGTAATAGAGCGAAAAATTATCGTAATCAAAATATGTGTAGATATCTTTGTTTAATCTTTGCTCAAACGAAATTCCAAGCGATGATGATTCAAATTCCATCCAGGCTGCAGCCTGATGCCAGTAGAAATTTCTTTCCGGTAAAACATCAAACGAAATTAAACTTCCGGCGTACCCAACCTTGAGGAAATCAAAATCATACCCCGCGTTTCCGCTAAAGGAAGATACAAACGCTTTCTCGGCTAATTTGGAGCGGAATGGATTGTCATTGTATTCTTGCTCGGTGGACAACCCAAAACTCCATTGCCCAAAGATTGTGGGAGAAACTAAAGTTGAAAAGAGTACAGCGATAAATATTTTATTTGTGATTTTCATTTACGCACCAAAAAAATGAGGATGTCTCAAAAGTAATTCTTCAATTAAATAATCTGCGAAAACCTGTTAAATCTGTGTCATCCGCGGTCTATTCTATAATAAAACATTACTTTTAAGACAGCCTCGTTAGAAAAATATTTAGGTTACTTTCTTCCGCCTCTGTAACCGTTTCCGCTACCGCTTTGTGTTCCGGTTTGCGTTCCAGTAGTTGTACAGTTTTGTGTGCCGTTTTTCATTCCTTTACCAGCCGCACCGAAACCGCCTTTACCATTTTTGCCGCCTTTCTTACCTTTGCCGGCGTTATCGTTAATTCCGTCGCCGTTCAAATCAACAAACTTATTCTTCTGAAGCTTTGGACCGGTGTAATCCGGATCAACGCCATTTGGTATTCCGTCGGCATCATGATCTGGTGCGTTATCGTTGTAGCCATCGCCGTTTTTGTCAACAAAGTTTTTTCCATGATTTGTAGGCGGTGTTGTTGTAGTTTGTGCCGAAATTTCTGCGTACATAGCAAAAACTCCGAGAAGCATGATTAATGTTACTAACTTTTTCATTTTTTCCTCTTTGGATTGTGAGTTAATGATTCCGTTAATACTTATCTAATAATTATGCCAAAGAGTTGGTTATGTTTTTTTGTTGGAAAAGAAGTTTTTCGTTAAGAACTTAGTTGTCTTTCGACTCGGATGTCGAGCGGTTCGTCATTTGGGTTGAAGTAGAATTAGTGAAGTGTGACTTTCCTAAAATAGGAAAGCCACAAAAAAGTCCAGGCTTTTCGTGTCCTTAATAGCTCATCGAATCAAGCTTCACTTTGCCTCTGAAAATCCAGTAGATACTTATTGTGTAGGCGAGAACGAATGGAATTCCAAGTATGGCAATTGTGAGCATTATGCCTAAAGTTTTTTGAGATGATGAAGCATTGTAAATTGTTAAACTGTTTGCCGGATTGGGATCTGATAAAACAATATTTGGGAATAAGCCGATTGCAAACAGAGCCAACAGCGAAGCGATACTTGCACACGAAGATAAGAATGCACGGAACTCTCTTCCGTGGAAAATCTCTCTTGGGATATTTGCAATTGCAAGCATGTTCAATACAGCAACTAAGAATAGTACTGGTGTATCTTTAAAGTGTTGAACCATATGTGGATAATAAATTAGTGTGTACATCGTAGTAGTAACGTAGCAAATCACAAAAAAGATTATAGTGTTGTTAACCCAGCTTCTAATTTTGTTTTGAAGCTCGCCTTCGGTTTTCATAACAACATAAATAGAACCATGCATCATGAACAAGGCAACAGTTGTTATTCCAACAAGAACCGTATAAGGCTTGATCAAGCTGAGAAAACTTCCGGCAAATTCTTTATCGGCATCAAGCGGAATACCGGTGATGATGTTTCCGAGAGCCACGCCCATTAAAAATGCAATTAGAATACTGGAAACGCTGAAGGAAACATCCCAAGTTTGGCGCCACCACTTCATCGGCTGTTTGCTTCTAAACTCAATTGCTATTGCTCTGAAGATCAAAGAAAATAAAAGTAAAATTATAGCAGTATAAAATCCGGAGAATACTGTTGCATATACTTGTGGGAATGCAGCAAATAAAGCTCCGCCGCCGGTTACAAGCCAAACCTCATTTCCATCCCAAACCGGTCCAATCGAATTTATCGTTACTCGTCGGTCGTTATCATTCTTGATTAACAAATGCAGTGTTCCAACTCCAAGGTCGAAACCATCCAAGATTGCATACCCGGATAACAACACTCCGATGAGTATGAACCAGATTGTATTCAAATCAAATGTAAATTCCATAACAATCAAATTTAGTTTTTGAGTTTATTATTTGTCGAAGACAGCTTTTTGATGCTCATACTCGCTGGGAATTTTCTCCGGCTCTTCCGGACCATGCTGAATTTTTTCATTCAATAGAAAAAGAAAGAGCGCGAATAATAATAGATAAACAATCGTAAACATGATGAGTGAAAAAACTACTTGGTTCGCTTCAACAACTTTTGAAAGTCCTTCGCTTGTACGAAGCAAATCGTAAACAATCCAGGGTTGTCTTCCAACTTCTGCGGATATCCAGCCAACTTGATTTGCTATTTGCGGACCAAGCACTGAGAAAACGAAAACCCACAGTAACCATCTATAACTAAGAATCTTTTTCTTCCACCATAAGAACACACCGAGAAGGCTTAAGCCAATCAAGGTTATTCCAATAGCCACCATCAAATGATAAGTCTGAAAAACAATATTCACCGGAGGTCTGTCTTGAGGTTTGAATGAATTTAATCCGGTTACCGGTTTTTTTGTGTCACCGTAAATCAGATAGGAAAGCATACCCGGAATCTTAACGCCAAAACTAACTTGTTGTTTACTATCATTCACCCAGCCGAATAAATACAAATCGCCCGCTGCGGATGAATCATAGTGTGCTTCAAACGCGGCAAGTTTTGCCGGCTGTGTTTTGCTTATTCCAACCGCGCTTGCGTGCCCGGTAAATAACTGAAACAACGAAGCAAACATTGCCAGCACTAAAGCTATTTTGAAAGAAGCTTTCGCGAACTCAATGTGTTTATTCTTGAGAAGATAAAACGCGCTAACACTTATAACAAGAAATGCACCGGCAAGCCAAGCTCCGGAAAGAACATGCATTAATCTTTCTACTGAAGAGGGATTAAAAATCATTGCCCAGAAATCTGTTATTTCAGCGCGTGCATGTATTCCTTCTCCAACAATATGAAATCCAGCTGGAGTTTGCTGCCACGAGTTAGCAACAACAATCCAAACAGCGCTTAGCATTGAACCGAGAGAAACCATAATTGTAGAAAGAAAGTGAATTTTTGGACTGACTTTATTCCACCCGAATACTAGAATTGCTAAGAAACCGCTTTCTAGAAAGAAGGCAAAAATTCCTTCCGCAGCAAGCGCGCTTCCAAATACATCTCCAACATAACGTGAATAAGTAGCCCAGTTGGTACCAAACTCAAACTCCATGACAATTCCGGTAGCTACTCCCATAGCAAAAGTTAATGCAAAGACTTTAACCCAGAACTTAGTCATGCGTTCATACATTTTATTTTTTGTACGCAGATAAATTCCTTCCATTAAGACAAGAAGAACACCAAGACCAATACTGAGCGGCGGATAGATATAATGGAAAGCAATTGTAACTGCGAATTGAATACGAGAGAGAATTTCAACGTCCATAAGGCATCAATTTTTCTTTACAAAATAATTAAAAAGAAACTATTACGTCTATCCGGTTGATTTATTTATAGCAAAAACTGATTCTAATATCATGCTAAAAGAGGTTTAAAATAAAAAAGCACCCAGCAAAGCTGAGTGCTTTAAGTGAAATTGAATTCGGATAATTAATTGAACATATATCTGATACCAATTTGCATCTGCCAGCGTGAAAAAATTCCCGGATCGTCCTGGAATGTTTTTTTCAAGCTAGTATTGAATTTAAATACCGGTGTACCCTGCGTTGTAAATTTAACAACTTGAAGAGGTGAAGTTGCGGCAGAATTAGCTATCTGGCGAACTCCCCAATCTGAATTCAACAAGTTGGCAACATTAAGAATATCCACACTCAGCTGAATTGTTTGCTTTTTGGTGCCCCAAAGAAATGAATAATCTTGAAGTAGTCTCAAGTCAATATTGCTGAACCACGGATTAACTCCGCCGAAGCGTTCAGCTATTTTGCCTCTATTGTTTTTTAAGTAGTCGTCTTGTTCAATAAAAGCATTGAGAGCATTCCACTGAGCAGTAGCTTCGGCAGCAGTACCGTCAAAAAGAATTTCATTTTGATTTTTAGGAATGTAAATCAAGTCGTTTGCACCTGAACCATCACCGTTAACATCGCCTGAATAAGTGTAAGAATATCTATTTCCACCTGCGCCGGCAAATCTGTTACCTTCGGCAATTTCCATAAAGATACCAACGCTTGTTGTCCAGCTTTCGGACCATTCATGTTTGTAAGTTGCTGTAGCAATTATACGGTTACGGTTACCGAATTCAGAATAACCAAGAAGCGGTTTATTTGGGTTTCCGCTTGTTGGAGTGTTACCATACAAGTCCAATGCAATTTCTGTTGATTTGAGTAAGTTTCTTGCATCAAGAAAAGTATAAGCTAAGCTGGTGCTGAGACCATTATCGAAATTCTTTCTCAATTGAGCAGTGATGCTATAATTATATCCTTCGCTTGAATTATCAATTACATAAGCTCCGCCTATACTTGTATTTAGCGGACCGCTTCCGTAGTAAGGTCTGCCGTCGGGAAGAGTGCGGGTTGGCTTTCCTAAGTTGGCATCTCTTACATAAATAGCATTTATGTCTTTGCTGTAGATAAATTCAAGTGTTCCAAGTACGTCACCGGGAAGGGTATGATCAAAAGCTAAATTTGTTGTCCAAGCTTGCGGCCATTTGAAATTTTCAGCCATTGCATTTAAGAAGTATGTTTGTTGATGTGCAGGTAGGTTTGGATTCCAGCCCGGGTTGGAAATATTATTTCCGATCCATACAAACGGAAGTCTGCCGGTAAAGATTCCGGTTCCTCCACGTAATTGTGAAGTACGGTCTCCGGTTAAGTCCCAATTAAAACCTACACGTGGTGAAAATAACGGCGCTGCTGAAGGTAATTTACTTTGGTCAACAACTTCCTTATTACCATCTGCATCAAGTAAATTTAATGAACGGGAAAATGGATTATCAACCATATCGTTGAAATACATTGGTATGTCAACTCTCAAACCATAAGTAAGTGTAAACTTTTCAGTTATCAGGAATTCATCTTGAGCGTAAAATGCCAACTGACCAACTTTAATATCTTCTCCTTTGAATGGTTTTTTGATAGCATCAGCGGCAATTTTATTGAAATCAACAAAATTCGGATTCTTAGGATCGGTTAGATCAAGAAATTCCTGTAATGAATTAAATGTTGTTCCCCCAAATTGTGCGGGAACCATAAATAAGCCGGCGTAGAAAAGGTTAAATGAGTTGTAAAATTTGAAGTACTCGAAGTTTACACCGGCTGTAATAACATGTTTGCCGATGAAATAGCTAAAGTTATTTGTGAATTGTAAAACATCCTGATCTAATATGTTGTTAATTGAAAATGGTTCTTGACCAAGAGTTGTGTAAGCAATTCCATTCTCGGCAATCTCTATCGTAGGATAAATCTTCGGAGTATTCGCTTCTCTGAAGTCTCTGAATCTGTTGTAGCTTGCAAAGAATCTATTCGACCAACTGTTACCACGGCTGTTTAATTCTGCCGCAAATGAATTTAGCTGATTGTTAATTCTGTAACCGGAGCTTTTAAATGGAAGCGTGTTTTCATTTGGACCTCTGCCGGTACCGTTATAGCTGATTGCAAACGGGTGCGGAGGTAAATCGCGTCTTGCGTTTAGATAGTTGTATCTAAATGTGAAAGTATTGTTGTCATCAATATTCCAATCGAACTTGATAAGGAATTTTTCGTTTTCCGTTTTGTTTACGTAATTCTCATATGGACCTGGATCGTAACCATAAACGGATTTCATTCTTTGGCTGATAAGCTCCATATCGGAAGCTTTTACTCTTGATGTTCCAAAACCGGTTGTACCACGGTTTGCGGCAAAATTGCTGCCCGGGTCTTCACGTCTTTCAATTTCTCCATTCATGAAGACAAATAATTTGTTTTCTATAATTGGACCACTGGCTGTAAAACCGGTTTGGTTGTAAACTAAACTTGGATTAGCAACAACTTTATTACCCGAAACTGTGTTGCCGACAAAATTCTCGTCTCTCATAAAACGGTACAGGGAAGCTTTATATTCGTTTGTTCCGCTTTTGGTAACTGTATTAATTCCAGCACCGGTAAATCCGCCTTCTCTTACATCGAATGGTGCAACAGATACTTGAACTTCAGCAACTGCATCGAATGGTACCGGCTCTGCATTAGTTTGACCGCCAGGTGCCGGATCATCCAATCCAAAAGAGTTGTTGAAATAAGAACCGTCTAACGAAATATTATTGTATAGCCAGTTTTTTCCGCCGAAGCTAAAATTACCGTCGCTTCTTGGATCAAGTCTTGTAATGTCTCTGGTGCTTCTTTTAATAGATGGCATTTCAGTAACCTGAAGCGGTGAAACAAATGTTGCTGCCCCGGTTCTACTGCTGTTTAAGACATTATCTTTTTCCGCAGAAATTGTAATCTCTTTTAGATTAACATCTTCATTCTGCAATACAAATTCTGTTCTAAGATTTTGTCCAAGTGATAAATAAATATTTTCTTGTTGTTCTTTCCTGTATCCTATTGACGATACTGTTAAGGTGTAAGGTCCGCCAATTTTTAGATTTGGAAGATTAAATCTACCGTCAGAAGTAGTATATACTCCATATTTTGTTCCGGTCGGTGTATGAACCGCAATTACAATAGCAGCAGGAAGCGTTTCGCCATTGACATCTTTTACGATTCCATTCATTGATGCTGTTGTAAGACCCTGAGGCAATACTTCGAACGGGCTTATCAACAGGAAGAACAAAAACAAGTACAATAAGGTTGTGGTTTTTTTGCTCATACAGACTCCTCTTTAGGTTAGTGAATTTGTTTTTGAAGCAGTGTGAATCTATAACAGATATATCTCAAATGGGATTAAGGCGAATTTTTTAACTCCAAATAAGATAGCAATTATTTAGAATATGCCGGTATTAATCTTACATATTCGAATTATTCTTTTATTACAGTTTAGTTATCAGATCAGCCATTTCGATTGCTGAAATAGCAGCGTCCCAACCTTTATTTCCAGCTTTGGTTCCGGCGCGCTCTAATGCCTGTTCGATAGAATCTGAAGTGATAACGCCAAAGATAACGGGGACTCCACTCTCTAAACTTGCATGAGCTACGCCTTTGGAAACTTCAGCAGCGATGTAATCAAAGTGTGGCGTTGCACCGCGGATTACGGCGCCAAGACAAATTACAGCATCGTATTTTTTTGATGAGGCAAGCTTTTTAGCTGCAAGCGGAATTTCGAACGCGCCCGGAACGTACACAACTGTAATTTTGTCTTCTTCACATTCGTGCCGTTTTAAACAATCAACCGAGCCGGATAAAAGACTTTTAGAAATAATCTCGTTGAAACGGGAAACTACTATTCCGAATTTTTTTCCCTTTGCTGTTAAATTACCTTCTAATGTTTGAATCATTGTTCACCTTCTAATTTATATTGATTTATAAAGCAGTTAGCATGTGTCCGAGTTTATCCCGTTTTGTTTTAAGGTATTTCGAATTGTTTTCGTTTGGCTCCATCTCAACAGAAACACGCTCTACTATATCAAGTTCGTATCCCTTCAAGCCAATAATTTTTTTAGGATTATTTGTAATCAAACGAATTTTTGTGAGACCAAGGTCTTTCAAAATTTGCGCGCCAATTCCATACTCGCGAAGATCAGCCTTGAAGCCAAGTGTTTCGTTAGCCTCAACTGTATCACTTCCTTTATCTTGAAGTTCATAAGCGAGAAGTTTATTTGCCAAGCCAATTCCTCTTCCTTCTTGCCGCATGTAGAGCAGAACTCCGCGTCCTTCATTAGCTATCATTTCCATAGCTGCGGAAAGCTGTTCACCGCAATCACATCTTTTGGAGCCGAACACATCTCCCGTTAAACATTCCGAATGCACGCGAACAAGTGTTGGCGTGTCATTATCAATGTTACCCATAGTCAGCGCAAGAGGATTATCATTTGGATCAAGAAGATTTTCGTAAAGGTGAAGTTTGAACACGCCGTAATTTGTCGGCAAGTCTATTACAGTTTTACACTTTACAAGTTTTTCTCTCTTCCGGCGGTATTCAATTAAATCAGCAATCGAAATTATTTTCAAACTAAATTTCTGGGCGAAATCAATAAGCTGCGGCAGCCTTGCCATAGTTCCATCTTCGTGAAGAATTTCGCAAAGAACTCCTGCTGGTTTTAATCCGGCTAAAGTAACAAGATCAACTGCGGCTTCTGTATGCCCCGCGCGTTTTAACACTCCACCTTTTTTAGCAATTAAAGGAAAGATATGCCCCGGTCTGGCAAAATCATTTGGCTTCGCGTGATTATCAACAATAGCTTTTATAGTAGCTGTTCTATCATGTGCGGAAACGCCGGTGGTAGTCCCATGAATGTAATCAATGGAAACTGTGAAAGGTGTTTGATGAAGTGAAGTGTTGTTTCCAACCATCAATTCAAGTTCAAGTTCTGCGGCACGCTGCTCGGTTACGGAAACACAAAGTATTCCTCTTGCTTCACGTGTAATAAAATTAATTTGCTTAGAAGTAATAAGTTCAGCAGCAGCAATTAAGTCTCCTTCATTTTCACGGTCGGCATCATCAATAACTATTACCATCTTACCATTTCTGATATCTTCAACAGCCTCGTCAATCGTGCTCAATTTGTTTGTAAAATCTGATTGTTGTTCATTCATTTTAATAACCCAATTTGGTTAACCATTCTTCGCTTAATTCATTTTTATTTTCCGGTGTACTGCTTGTAAACTTTTCGATATACTTTGATATAACATCAATCTCGATGTTGACCTTATCGCCGGACTTTCTTGTATGAAGGTTTGTGTTTGTCCATGTATGTGGAATAATTGAGCACATAATTTTATTTGAGTTCACATCTGCAATCGTTAGGCTAATTCCGTCTATGGCAATAGAACCTTCTTTGATTAAATATTTCTCGAGAAGGTGGGGAAGTGAGAGGTACAGTAAATAATTTTCACCAGCCTTTTTAATTTCTGTAATTGTTCCTACATCGTTTACATGCCCTTGAACCAAATGCCCGCCAAGTTTTTGAGAGAGCTGCAGTGCCGGTTCAAGATTAACTTCCATTCCAATTCTTAAGTTTCCTACCGTAGTTTTCTTTATCGTTTCGCCAACGGCATCAACACAAAATTTGCCGGAAGAGAATTTGGTTACTGTAAGGCAAACTCCGTTAACCGAAATTGAATCTCCGGTTTTAAGTGAGCGCATAATTTTACTTGCGGAAATTTCTAAATCTAATTTGCCGTTGGCTTGTCTTACAGATGATATTTTGCCTATTTCTTCAATTAGTCCGGTAAACATTTTTCTCTCTTGTTCTTATAATGAAATAAAATGTCTTCACCCAGGTTTGTTTTTTTTAGCAGTTCGAAATTCTCATTTTTATCAGCCGGGGCAACATCAACACCGGCTTCTAAAAATATTGGAGCCATAAGAACGAATAATTCATCATACAGTTCTTTCTCGATAAAATGAGTATAAACTTGACCGCCTCCTTCAACAAACAGAGAGTTTATTTTAAGGGAAGAGATTTTCTTTAATACTTCGGATAGATCAAGCACAGAATCTCTAAAGGGCTCAAGTTCAATTAACAAAACGCCTTTGTCTTTGAAAGCGCTCTTACGTTTTTCATCTGCAATAGTTGAGCAGAAAACAATATTTCGGTTAGTTGAATCATCGAAGATTGCGGATTTCAAATTGGCAGTAAGAGCTCCGTCAAGAATTATCCGTTTAGGATTTCTTCCAATTACATCTCTTACGGTTAACAGAGGATTATCAATGTTTACTGTGTTTGCGCCAACAAGAACCGCATCGTAAATAGAGCGTTGTTGGTGCACAAACTTTTTTGATTCGTTTCCGGTAAGCCATGTTTGTTTTCCTTTCTCGCCGGTAATTTTCCAATCACTGGAAACAGCCATCTTGAGAGTAACGTAAGGAAAACCGGTTTCCGTACTCTTAAAGAAAAACTTATTCAGCTCTCTCCCTTCTTTTTCCAGAACATTTGTTGTTACTTCTATGCCGGCTTCCCTCAGAAGTTTAATACCATTTCCATTTACTTTTGGATTAGGATCAACTGTTGAAATTACAACTCGTTTAATATTGCTGGAAATAATTAGCTGAGCGCATGGCGGGGTTTGCTTATCGGTGTGCATACATGGTTCCAAATTGCAATACAAAGTTGCGCCGGAAATATCTTGTTCAGTATTCAAAATTGCGTTTCGTTCCGCATGAAACGAACCATACTTCTCATGGTAACCTGAAGTGAGAATCTTATCATCATTAACAATGATTGAGCCCACTAACGGATTTGGGCTAACATATCCGGCACCATTTTGAGCAAGCTCAAAACATTGCTTCATATATTTTTCATCAATTGAACTGGACATAATTAAACCAATCAATTTGTTTAAGTAAGTTCAAGCATCCGCTGGATTGGAAGTCTCGCTTTTTCGGCAACGTCATCCGGTACTTTTACTTCGTAGCGTTCAAATTTGAGCGCATTGTAAAGCTGTTCCAAGTCAATCATTTTCATGTATTCGCAAATTGCATTTTCACTCAAAGGATAAAACAATGCTTGCGGTTTTACTTTTTTCAGCCGGTGAAGTATTCCAACTTCGGTAGCAATCACGAACTCTTTTGCTTCTGATTTTTCTACGTAATTAATCATTCCATCCGTTGAAAGCATGTGAACGCCTTTGCAATCAAAATAAACTTCTGCTTTTAACATGCATGAAGAAGAACATCCGCATTCCGGATGAATTAAAAATTCAGCTTTGGGATGTTGGGTCTGAGCTAAACCAAAATCCACATCGCCAATTTTTTCGTGAACATGACAAGCGCCTTTCCAAATTTTTAACGGTCTGTTAAGAACAGCTTGCACATATTTACCCAAATGTTTATCGGGCAGAAATAGAATCTCTTTATCATAGGGGATTGAAGAAACTACTTTTGCTGCATTGGAAGAAGTGCAGCAATAATCACTTTCCGCTTTAATCTCCGCAGAAGTATTAACATAAGAAACAACAACCGCCTTCGGATGCCGGCTTTTCCATTCCCTTAATTGCGTTGCTGTAATTGATGACGCTAATGAACAACCCGCATCTAAGTTAGGAAGTAAAACCTTTTTTCCCGGAGCTATAATAGAAGCCGTCTCTGCCATAAAGTGCACGCCGCAGAAAACTATCAATGCCGCATCTGTTTTAGCCGCTTGCTGAGAGAGTCCCAGCGAATCACCGACGTAATCCGCAATATCTTGTATTTCCGGCGGCTGATAATTGTGAGCGAGTATCACCGCATTTTTATCAATCTTTATTTTCTTTATTTCATGGATTAGATTGTTCATATCAGAATTCATTTCTTTTTTGTTTGTTGGATATACAGTGCGATATCAAGCGCCTTAACAGAATGGGTTATTGCACCGACAGAAATATAATTCACACCGGTCTTGGCGATTTGACGAATGTTCTTTAGTGTAATACCGCCTGAAGCTTCGGTTTTACATTTGCCCTTAATTACTTTAAGAGATTTTTTTATCTGGCTCGTGGTCATGTTATCCAGCATTATAATGTCAACATTTTGTATAAGCGCCTCTTCAACTTCTTGCAGATTCGTTACTTCCACTTCAATTTTCATATTCTTAGGCTTGTTTAGCGAGGCGCGCTTCACTGCTTCCGTAATGCTTCCAGCGGCGGCGATATGATTTTCTTTAATTAATATCATATCGAATAAACCAATGCGATGATTAACACCACCGCCGACTTTAACCGCATACTTATCTAATGCTCTATGTCCGGGAACTGTTTTTCGTGTATCAAGAAGTTTTGTATTGGTTCCCCGCAGTGCAGCAGCATATTTATTTGCCTCGCTTGCAATGCCGGACATTCTTTGGAGAAAGTTTAGAATAGTTCTTTCTGCAGTTAAAAGAGATTTGAGCGGACCATTAATTGTAGCAATTTTTTGAGAAGCTGCCACGCGGTCACCATCTTTCGATAACGCTGCAAAAGACAATTTCTTATCTATGGTTTTGCAAATTTGATTAGCTATTTGCAACCCGCAAATAATTCCGGATTCTTTGGCAATTATGAAAGCGGTTCCAACAGAATTTTTGGGGATAATCAATTCTGAAGTTATATCATACTTGCCAATATCTTCCTTCAGAGCTAATTGGATTAAATGTTTTACTTCGGCAGATAATTTCATCGTTCGCGCCTAATTTTGAGTAAACGGGTATGTTTATTAATCTGAGAAGAATTGCGTTCAAACTTTTTATTCTGATTAGGATAATCGCTGCGGATGTGGCAGCCGCGGCTTTCTTTGCGGGCAAGAGCCCCATTGGTTAGTAACAACGCAAGTTGTATCAAATTTTGTATTTGAAGCAGATAGTATTCATTGCCTGGGATAGAATATTTTTCTCTCAGCTTAGAAAGTTTCTCTTTTGCCCTTATAAGTGAAGCTGCATTTCTAATTATTCCAACATCTTCCCAAAGTATTTTTGCGATTTGATTTCTTACCTTGTGAAAAATTTTCTCATTCTTGTCCTCAATTGTTAAACTTGACTCGGGTTCTGGTTTAATCGGTGTTGTAAAAGATGAGCTCCTACTATGCTTCACACACCGTTTTGCAAAGACTAAACACTCCAACAAAGAATTGCTTGCCAATCTATTTGCGCCATGAACTCCGGCAGAGGCGGCTTCTCCAATTGCATATAATCCGGTGATATTTGTTTCACCAAACAATCCGGTTTTAATTCCGCCGACGGTGTAATGCGCTGCGGGTGCAACCGGAATGCCGGAAGTAATTATATCAATACCATATTTCTTTAATTCATTAAGTAGATAAGAAAATTTTCTTCTTATAACACTTTTTTCAATTTGCGAGAGACTTAAAAAAACATTTCGGTTCTTTCCGGCACTAATGTATTGATAGATGGCTTTACTTAATTCATCCCTCGGAGAAAGCTCTGTTAGTTCGGTATTACTGAAAATTCTTTTCCCATTATTATCAACCAGTAATGCGCCGTCACCACGCAATGCTTCGCTTAATAAAAACGGGGGGCAGCTTTTCTTGTTCAGTGCCGTAGGATGAAATTGAATGAACTCAATATTCTCAATTTCGGCTCCGGCGTTGTATGCCGCGATTATTCCATCTCCGGAAGTTGAAAGGGGATTAGTTGATTTGTGATAAATTCCGGCGAGTCCGCCCGTTGCAATTATTGTTCTATAGGTAAGTAGCCGAAAATCTTTTTGTGTTTTATAATTATAGAATAACGCGCCATGAGCATCGCGATTACGAACTAAAATTCTGAAAAGAAAAGAGTTGCCGAATAGTGTAATATTTTCATTCTTAGTTATAAGACTTCGGAAGAATCTAACAAGTTCTTTGCCGGTCGAGCTTCCGTTAGAGTGTAAAACTCTTCTTTTTGAATGTCCCCCTTCAAGACTGATATCTAATTCGGTATTGTTTCTATCGAATTTCATTCCGAGAGAAATAATTTCCCGTACAATATTTTTGCCTTCGGCAACAAGTATTTTTACAGCTTTTTTATTGCATAGATTTTTCCCTACAGCAATTGTGTCTTTGTAATGTTGTTTAATCGAATCATCGGGCGAAATAGCGGAAGCAATACCACCTTGCGCTAAATAAGAATTGCTGATATTAAAATTCTCTTTTGATACCAAAGCTACAGTACCTTGTTCAGAGGCGTAATAAGCAGCGGCTAAACCTGCAAGACCTTGTCCTACTATCACAAAATCGAAATACTTTTTCTTGTTCATACTTCTTGCGTTATGTATTCTTTTTCTTAGTAATCTTTTGCGAAACGGAATTTGCTGCATCTAATATTAGAACAGTCGGTTTATGTTTCTTTGACTCCGCATCATCAAACATTGAGTAACAAGCAATAATTATTTTATCTCCGGGTTGCACTAATCTGGCGGCAGCGCCGTTAAGGGTTACTTCACCTTTGACGCCGTAAATAACATAAGTAGAAAAGCGGCTGCCGTTGTTAACATTGTATATATCAACTTTTTCGAATTCTAATAAGTTAGCTTTCTTGCAAAGAGCTTTATCAATTGCTATTGAGCCTTCGTAATTCAGATCGCTGCCGGTTACAGTAGCTTTATGAATTTTTGATTTTAGCATAACTCTAAACATTACACATCTCTTTCGGTTGGTTGGTTTAGATTATAAGCAGTGAAAAGCCCTTTGAGTACAAGCGTTGGCATGTTCAAATTAAAAAGTCCTTCATCTTCAAATAAACCTGAAAAACCTCCGGTACCAATTACAACAGGTTCTTCATCCTTAAACGCTTCTGCGATTATTCTCGCTTTGATTTCTTTTACGGTTCCAACCTGTCCGAAGAATAAACCGGACTGAATACTTTCGATAGTTGATCTACCTACGGCTGTTTCCGGTTTTTTAATTTCAACACTTGGTAATTGTGCCGCCTTCGATTCCAAAACTTCCATAGAAATGCGGATGCCCGGAAGGATAACTCCGCCTAAATAATCTTTCGTTTTATTGATAACACAAAATGTTGTAGCTGTGCCAAAATCAACGACAATAATATTTTTGTTGGGGAAGAGAGTGGTAGCGGCAATCGCGTTAGCAATTCTATCTGTACCTACTTCAAGAGGATTGCGGTACTTTATTTTCAATCCGGTTTTAACTCCGGCTTTTAAGAAGAAGGGCTCTATTCTAAAATATTTAATGCATCCGTTTCTAATAGAATGATTTAAGTCCGGAACAACACTACAAATTGAAATTCCAGAGATGCTGTCCGGATCAACGCTATTTTCCCGTAGAACTGTTTTTAGAAACAAACCAATTTCATCGGATGAAAATTGCTGCCTCGAGGTTTTGCGGAATTGTACTGTTAATTCACCGCCGTTAAAAACGCCGCCGTGGATTTGCGAATTACCAACATCAATGCACAATATCATTATTTGCCTCCGTTATTTTCTCAATTGCTTCTGCTAAATTCAAAACGCTAATACATTTAGTTGTGCTTAGAGATTTATCATAAATGGTAAAATTAGTTTGTTCGCCAGATGAGGTTCTGCCGGAAATATCATTATGCACGACATAATCTACATTCGAGTCTGCAAACATTTTCTTAATGATATTTGGTATATCACTTTCCGCGACTTGATTTGTAAGCTTGAAACCAATTACAATAACATTAGGGTTCTTTGATAAATTTTTAAGGGAATCAATAACCTTCACATTTTTTTTGAACAAGATTTTAATGTTATCCGAATCTGATACTAACTTACTTTGCATCGGAAGAGGAAAAGCGTTGTTATCTTTTTCCAGGAATGTTGGGGAATAATCGCTCAACGCAGCCAGATGAATAATCGTATCGAATTGTTTCACTGCCAACAAGTTCTCAATCTTAAAGCGGTAATCTTCAAATGAAGAAAACGTTTCACTTTCAATATTAAATTTAGTCTCAACAGAATTCTTAGCTCGTAGAGTAGTAATCATATTTCCACTAAGAAAAAGTTCTTCTGCTATTGCGACTCCCGTTTTGCCGGTACTCATATTCGAAATAAATCTCACGCCGTCAATGTCTTCAACAGTTCCGCCGTAAGTAATAAGTATTTTTTTTCTTGCAACGGATTTATTTTTAGAAGCGTATGCTTTCATCACTTCATCAAAAATCAAATCCGAATTTAACAATTTACCTTCTCCAACATCGCCGCAAGCTAAGTAGCCAACTTCGGTTGGAAGAATTGTTACGCCCCAACTTTTAAGTCTCGCTATAGATTCTTGTGTTGCAGGATGAGAATACATTTTGGAATTCATCGCGGGAGCTATTAAATAAGGCTTAGACCAATCATGAGCTAAAAACAATGAAGTGAGAAGGCTGTCGGAAATTCCGTTTGCGAATTTGTTAATCGTATTCGCAGTAGCCGGAGCTAACACTGTTACATCTGCCCATTGCACCAAATGAATATGGCTCATTACATGTGCTGGGGCGAATGAGTCTGTATAAACTGGATTACCGGAAAGTCCTTCCAGTGTTGCTGTTCCAATAAACTTTAATGCAGATTCTGTAGCAACAACTTTTACATCGCAACCGGCTTGAACAAATTTGGAAATTAAGTAAGCAGACTTGTAAGCCGCGATTGATCCGGTAATTTTAAACAAGATATTAAATTTGGACATTGTCTATCAACCTCACTTTTCCTAAAAACACTGCTCCAAATCTGCGCCGGTACAAGTCTTCAATGTAATCTACTTGGAAGCCTAATCTCTCGAGCTGAGTTTTAGCTAAACTCGTGCTCTCAGCGTTTCTTAAAATCTTATAAAAGTTTGGAGCAATTTTTCTTTCGTCATGTGTAAGAAGTAAATTCCGGCTGCTCATTGCTAATCCATCTTTCTCACGAATAATTGCGCAAGAAACAATTTCCACATTCATAAACAAAGCTTTGCACATTCCGTCAATCAATAAATATTGTTGATAATCTTTTTCGCCGAAATATGCTTTAGTCGGCGAGACAATATTCAAAAGCTTTAGAACAATTGTTAAGACGCCTTCAAAGTGCCCGAGACGAGAACTGCCGCAAAGTATTTTGCTTAACGAATTTTCTACTATTCTATATCTATAATCGTCGTTATATATTTCTTCATGTTTAGGAAGGAATAAAACATCCACGCCGGTTTTCTCCAATACTTGTAAATCATTCTCAATAGTTCTCGGGTAATTTTTATAATCATCTGCGTCGTTGAACTGTGTTCGATTTACAAAAATGCTTGCAACAGTAATATCATTTTCAGAAACTGATTTTTTGAAAAGCGATTCATGCCCGGCGTGCAAAGCTCCCATTGTAGGGACAAATCCCACACTCTTCTTTTTGGAATGAAATGTGTTCGTCAGATATTTTATTTCATCAATGTTTGTTATTTGTTTAATCATAGAAAACTCTCGGATGAGCTGGGAAACTCTGATTGTTTTACGTCTTCATTAAATTTGTTAAGTGCGTTTAGAATCGTTTCGTAGCCGTTAAAATATTTTCTGGCGAATTTAGGATTGAAATCTTTGTCCATTCCAAGCAGATCTTGCAGAACTAACACTTGACCATCAGTCTTAGCACCTGCGCCAATTCCAATTGTAGGTATTTCTAACTTTTTCGTTATCAAGCCAGCTAACTCTTCTGGAATAAGCTCGAGCACAATTGAAAAACAGCCGGCTTCTTGCAGTTCTATCGAATGTTGAATTAGCAACTCCGCTTCTTTGCTTTCTTTGCCTTGTACTTTGTAACCACCAAGATGATAGATAGATTGAGGTGTGAGTCCCAAATGCCCCATGATTGGAATACCCGCTTCAGTAATTTTTTTGATTGTTTCTAAATTGCCGGTGGCGCCTTCAATTTTAACAGCATGAGCGCCGCATTTCATCAACTTATCAATTGAAGTAAAAGTATTCTCAATTCCTTTCTTATGTTCAAGAAATGGTAGATCGGCAATTATCAGTTTGTTATTCAGTCCACGTTTAACCGCACTAACATGGTAACACATCATATCAAGGTTGGCAAAGACTGTGTTTTCAAAACCATGCATCACCATTGCAGAACTATCGCCGACAAGTAGGGCATCAATGTCGCTGTCATTCACAATTTTAGCGGAAGTATAATCATAACAAGTTACAACAGATATCTTCTTCTGTGCTGATTTGTATTTATGAAACTCATGGATAGATTTCATAAATATCTCCCGGAGCCAAAATGTTTTAAACCGTAAATTTGAGAAACGGGAGAGTAACAAAAAGAATGTAAGCTAAACCGGAAGTTTTGGTATGCCGAAAAGAAATAACGGATGAAGTTTTTCATGTTAAAGGTACCTGTCATAAAGATCAAGTCCATGCATCAATTTAGTTTTCAGAAAGTAACCGTCTGCTAATGCAGATCGATTCTCTAATTACAAATCAAAAATAGGAATATTTTACAAACTTTAAAAAGCTCTTTTACTTAATTGATAGTAGCCAAGTTAAAAAATCTATGTTAAAACCGTTTTCACTCCAAGTTATTTATTATAAAGGCAATTCTTGCAATCTAAGAGGCTCATTCAATGCAATTATCACTTCACACAACCACAGTTTTGGAGAGCATTAATTTTTTTTGTCAAAAGAATTCATATTATCAAGTGGAAAGTTTAGTTTCTTTCCACTTGATTTGCACTTCCAAAATTTTCCCGGAGAGTTATGAATATTCCTTTAGTTATTGCAAAAGAACTCAGTATTGCAGAAAAGCAAGTTGTAACAGTTATAAACTTATTTACAGAAGGCGCCACGGTTCCTTTTATTGCCCGCTACCGTAAAGAGCACACCGGTGGATTAGATGAAGATTTCTTGCGAAATATAGAAGACAGATTGAGCTACTTAACCATTCTCGAAGAGCGCAAAACAACTGTTTTGAAAAGTATTGAAGAACAGGGTAAGCTTACAGATGAACTTCGCGATAAAATAAATGCTGCAACAAAACTTCAAGAAGTTGAAGACCTTTATCTACCATACAAACCAAAGCGCAAAACACGTGGAACGATTGCAAAAGCAAAAGGACTTGAACCGCTCGTTCTTTTCATTTTGCAGAATCCAAATTTTAGCGAAGACTTTGAAGAAATATTAGCTCAATATATCAACGCTGAGCTTGGTGTTGAAACTATCGCGGAAGCATTGCAAGGCGCTAAAGATATTATTGCGGAAATGATTAGTGAAACAGCGGAAGTCCGACAAGAAGTTCGCGAGTTTATGCAAGATGAGGCTACCATTGTTTCATCCAAGAATGAGAACAAGAAAGAAGATCCGAACCTTAAGAAGAAAGACGTTTACGATGTCTATCACAACTTCTCTGCGCCGTTGAATAAAATTAAAGAGTATCAGATTCTGGCAATCAACCGTGGCGAAAGTGACGGCTACTTAAAGGCAATCCTTAGCTTCGATAAACCGGGCGTGCTAAATAGAATCTTCGATAAGTATTTTGAGTATGACGAATCATTTTTCCTTGATATACTTGAAGAAGTGGTTGATGATTCTTTTATGCGTTTAATTTTTCCATCTATTGAGCGGGAAGTTAGAAATCTTTTAACTGAGGAAGCTGATCTTCACGCGATAGAAATTTTTGCCGCAAATTTGCGCCAACTTTTGCTTCAGCCTCCAATCAGCAATAGAATGATTTTAGGAATTGATCCCGGTTTTTATTCCGGTTCCAAGATTGCTGTGATTGACACAACCGGAAAATATGTTGAAGGCGCAACAATGTATCCTCATCCGCCGCAAAATAAAACCGCCGAAGCTAAAAGAATTTTGCTTGATATGATTGAGCGCCACAAAGTTAATTTGATTGCAATAGGCAACGGTACAGCAAGCCGGGAAACCGAACAGCTTGTAGCTGATTTAATAAAAGAAAACAAACTGAAATGCCATTACTTAATTGTTAACGAAGCCGGCGCTTCGGTTTATTCTGCAAGCGCAGTAGCTAAAGATGAGTTCCCCGATCTTGAAGCAAGCCAGCGTGGAAATATCTCAATTGCCCGTCGTGTTCTTGATCCGCTTGCCGAGCTTGTTAAAATTGATCCGAAATCAATTGGTGTTGGTTTGTACCAGCACGATGTTGATCAAAAATTACTTTCCAAAAAATTAGATGATGTTGTTGTTAGCTGTGTAAACTATGTTGGCGTTGATGTGAATACCGCTTCCGCATCTCTGCTCAATTATGTCTCCGGTTTGAACAAGAGAATTGCTAACAATGTTATTAAGTACCGTGAGCGAATCGGTAAATTTAAAAACAGACAAGAATTGATGGACGTAACCGGAATGGGCGAAAAAGCTTTTGAGCAATGTGCCGGTTTCTTGAGAATTCCTAATGGAGAAAATCCGCTCGACAATACTTCTATTCATCCGGAGTCTTACGAAGCTACAACCAAACTTTTAAAGCTGTGTGATCTTTCAACAACACACATCAACGAAAAAGGAAATTTGGTTGATCTGTTTGTTAAAACAAAAGGTGTAGAAAAAGTTGCCAAAGAAATTGGTGTTGGCGAACCAACTTTAGTTGATATTCTCGACAACTTAAAAAAACCGGGGCGCGATCCACGCGAAGAAATGCCTTTGCCAATTTTGCGCAGCGATGTTCTTAAAATAGAAGACTTGCAAGACGGAATGAAACTAAAAGGAACCGTAAGGAACGTTGTGGATTTCGGCGCGTTCGTTGATATCGGCGTAAAGCAAGATGCGCTGCTTCATATATCTCAAATAGCAAACAAGTTTGTAAAGAATCCACTTGAACTGCTAAAAGTTGGAGACATCATTGATGTAACCGTAATCGGAATTGATGTACCAAAGCAAAGAATTTCGTTATCAATGATTAAATAAAAATATACGTAGGGTTGAGGTTTCCTCGACCCTATTATTTATAACAAACACAACATTACACCGACATCCCGTCGCCCCAATTTTATTGAATCACAAATACAGATTTTCCACAATTTCCAAGTGTTTTTTTAATGGATTCTGCTGAATATATCTTCTGATGTTATACAATTCTCTTTCGTTACGGATGATCCTATCGTAAAATGATCTTTGCCAGATTTTTTCTTTGATGTTCGATCCCGCATTAATTCTTTTCGTTGATTGGTACTTGAAATACGCTATGATTTGGCTTAATGAAAAATGCTTGGTTGTTATGCCGGATTGGTCATTTTCGTTGAGTTGGTCAATGTTGTTATCGGGTTGTGTGTTTGTAATGGGTTGAGGTGACCTCAACCCTACGTAACCGGATAAAATGATAATTGCGTGGAAATGATTCGGCATTATTACGTATTCGCCCATTTCAATGTTGGTAAAATGATCTTTTATTTCTAACAAACAATCCTTTACAGCTTTTCCCTTGTTATTTAACTCCACTTTTTCACCGGCTATTTTGCCGAATATATTTTGTTTGCCTTGGGTGCATATTGTAACAAAGTAATAATTGGGAATTGAATAATCGTATTCTTTCAATCTTGGAGACTTACGTTGTTTCAAAACACTTGCTCATCTACTTACTGAAAAACTAATTTATTCTTAGCCAACCGTCAATAATCATTATAAAAAGAATTTTCATTTTTTTTATCTTTGCAACGCTTACAAATATGAGGAAAAACAATGACAGCAAACTTTGATATGATCAAAAAGGTTTATGCTCAATTCCAGAATAAAGTTACAAATGCGCGCAAAGTTGTTGGCAGACCGATGACTTACGCAGAAAAAATTCTCTATTCACATTTATGGGAAACTCCAAAATCTTCATTCACAGGAGGAAAAGATTTTGCTGATTTTGCACCGGACCGTGTTGCGATGCAAGACGCAACCGCGCAGATGGCAATGTTACAATTTATGCACGCCGGAAGAAAAGAAGCCGCGGTTCCGGCAACCGCTCATGCAGATCACTTAATTGTCGCGCAAAACGGAAGCGTTTCGGATCTCAAACAAGCTATTGAAGAGAACAAAGAAGTTTATGAATTTCTCGCTACAATTTGTCAAAAGTATGGCGTTGGTTTTTGGAAACCGGGTGCGGGAATTATTCATCAAGTGATTTTAGAAAACTACGCTTTCCCCGGCGGACTTATGATCGGCTCAGATTCCCACACTCCAAACGCTGGTGGATTAGGAATGCTTGCTATTGGTGTTGGCGGCGCCGATGTTGTTGATGTTATGGCGGGAATGCCGTGGGAATTAAAATGGCCAAAACTTATTGGCGTTAAACTAACCGGAAAACTTAGCGGCTGGACTTCCCCAAAAGATGTTATCTTAAAACTTACCGGCTTGTTAACAGTTAAAGGAGGCACCGGCGCAATTGTGGAATATTTTGGCGAAGGAACTGAATCTATTTCTTGTACAGGTAAAGCAACAATCTGCAACATGGGTGCAGAGATTGGAGCTACTTGTTCTGTATTTCCATTTGATGAAAAGATGGCTGTTTACTTAGAAAAAACAGACCGAGCTGATGTTGCTAAACTCGCTCGTAAGAATGCAGCTGTGTTAAAAGCCGACGCAGAAGTTTATGCTGATCCGGCAAAGTATTACGATCAAGTAGTAGAAATTAATTTGAACGAACTTGAACCGCACTTGAATGGACCATTCACTCCCGACCGCGCCTGGCCTTTATCTAAAATAAAAGAAGCAATTGTTGAAAATAACTTTCCGGAAAAAGTTAGCGTAGCGTTAATTGGTAGCTGCACAAACAGCAGTTACGAAGATATTGACCGCGCTGCTAACATTGTTAAGAATGCTTTATCAAAAGGATTGAAAGCAAAATCGGAATACAAAATTTCTCCCGGTTCCGAACAAGTACGCGCTACAATTGAACGTGACGGGCAGTTAAAAACTCTTACAGATTTTGGCGGACAAGTTTTAGCTAACGCTTGCGGACCATGCATCGGTATGTGGAAGCGCATGGATATCAAAACCGGCGAGCGCAACACGATTGTAAATTCATTCAACAGAAATTTTGCTAAACGTAACGATAACAATCCCGAAACACTTTCTTTTGTCGCTAGTCCGGAAATTACAACTGCGTTAGCTGTTGCCGGTAAGCTTTCATTCAATCCGGAAACAGATTATTTGGAAAACGAAAACGGTGAACAAGTAAAACTTGACGCCCCTTACGGTGAAGAACTTCCTAAGAAAAATTTCTTGAAAGATAAAAAAGGTTTTCTCGCACCATCGAAGAATGGCTTCAAAACTAAAATTGCAATGCCAGATAATTTTGATCGCCTACAATTTATGGAACCGTTCAAAGCTTGGGATGGCAGTGATATAGTTGACGCGCCGCTTCTCTTGAAAGCAAAAGGCAAATGCACAACAGACCATATTTCTCCTGCGGGTGCTTGGTTAAAATACCGCGGACATCTTGATAACATTTCCAAGAATATGTTCCTCGGGGCAATAAATGCTTACACTGGAAATGCGGGTGAAGCAAAAAATCTTTTCACTGGCGAATACAAACAAGTTCACGAAGTTGCCCGCGAATACAAAGCGCAAAATATCGGATGGGTAGTAGTTGGCGATGAAAACTACGGCGAGGGTTCATCACGCGAACACGCCGCAATGGAACCACGTTTCCTTGGCGGCAAAGCAATCATTACTAAATCTTTTGCGCGCATTCACGAAACAAATTTGAAGAAACAAGGAATGCTTCCTCTTACATTTGCTAATCCAAGCGATTACGATAAAATTCAAGAAGATGATAAACTTAGCATTCCAAACTTGAGCGCACTCGCTCCGGAAAAACAAGTTCAGCTATTTGTTAAACATAAAGATGGTTCAGTTGATGAAATAGTATTGAACCACTCTTTCAATGCCGGACAAGTTGAATGGTTCAAATCGGGCGGCGCTTTAAATTTGATTGCAGCTAAACAGAAGGCACAAGTCAATAGGAAAAAGGCAACTGCTAAAAAGAAAGTTGTAAAAAAATTAGTGGTTAAGAAAACAAAACCGACAACAAAAAAAGCAGCAGTTAAGAAAAAAGCTGTAAAGCCCGTCCGCCGTGGCGGAAAGGTTGTGAAAAAGATAGCAGCCAAAAAGCCAGTAAAGCCTGCCCGCAAAGGCAGAAAAGTAATTCGCAAGAAGAAATGAATCTAATTTACGTAGAGACTTGCCGCTGCAAGTCTCTACTAATATTCCTCCGCAAAACCTTCAACCCCCACGCAATCATTTCACAGTAAACCGGTAATTGCATTGCTTTTTCTGAATCTAATTTAGATTTTAACAGCGGAATAAATATTGTTAACTGTACCAATCCTTATTTGGGGAGATGTAATGAAAATTAAAACCTACTTTTCTTTTACTACTCTTGTTAATGAATACAAACAAGCGGGAAATTACAAAGTAACATTCAACGCCGGTCATCTCGAGCGGAGCCGAGAGATAACGAGTGGTGTTTATTTTTACCGTTTGCAATCCGGCATTTGTCGTGAGACAAAGAAATTAATTTTGATGAAATAAAAGGGGTGTTTATGAAGCAGCAATTTATGTTAATCATGTTGTTTATTAGCACTATTATATTTTCACAACAAAATGTAGCGCAATACTATTTCCCGCTTCAAATTGGTAATTGTTGGCAATTCACAGAAGGTCAAAACATATACAAAGAAAGCCGCATCGTATGTGATTCTATTATGCCGAATAATAAAAAGTACGCTAAAATTGAAGGAGTGTACTTAAATGGCTATTACAGAACAGAAGGATCAAAAGTTTATCTCTATCAATCAGTACTAAAAAACTTGGAAACTGTTTTTTATGATTTTTCCTTGAGTGTTGGCGACACAGTTAGCAGAATAGTATATCCCGGAACAACTCATATAATTACAGTTAACTCAAAAGGCACCATGAAAATATTAGGGCAGCAGTATAATTACTTAAGATTCTTTAGAGATGATGTAAAATCAACTGCAGACGGATATTATTACGTCGTTTATGGTTTAGGCTTAGTAAGTTATGTAGGTGAACTAATGTATTATAGTTGCACGGGCGCGATAATTGACGGCAAGCAATATGGGGTAATTCTTAATGTAACTAATCCCGCCTACAATATTCCATTACAACATTCTCTTTCCCAAAACTACCCAAACCCGTTTAACCTGGAGACAACAGTTGAATACACGATTCCGGCAAACGTGAAAGGTGAAACGACAAAAGTTACTTTGAAAGTTTACGACCTCCTCGGTCGCGAAGTTGCAACTCTTGTTGATGAATACAAGCAAGCCGGAAATTACAGAGTAACATTTAACGTAAAGACGCCATATATGGCGTCTCTACCAAGCGGAGTATACTTTTACCGTTTGCGTGCCGACAGTTACAGCGAAACAAAGAAATTAATTTTGATGAAATAGACGATTAATAATTGAAAGTCCATTAAAATGACGATTGGATTATGCTTAGAAATTTAATAATAGAAAAAAAACTAATCATAAACATAGAGCGTTGCGCACTTTCAGAGTATCAATTATGTTTTCTCAAAAAGGAATTACAGTTACGTATCCCCAAACATCATGGTCTTACTTGTAACTAAATATAATTTATAGCTGCTAAGAGTTCTCAAGCAAAACCTCTGCTTAACAGAAAGGGCGATTCACCATCGCCCTTTTTATAAAAATTCTGCTTTCATTCTAAGTCTATTTTAGAAGAATCATTTTCTTGCTCTGAGAATAATCTCTGGTTCTAATCGTATAGAAATATACTCCGCTTGATAAATTTCCAGCATCAAATTGAACTTCATAGTGACCGGGGCCTTTTTCTTCGTTAACCAGAACTCTTATCTCTCTTCCAAGAATGTCGTACACACTAATTTTAACAAATCCCGCGCTCGCAATGTTGTACCGGATTGTTGATGTTGGATTAAACGGATTAGGATAATTCTGTTCAAGTTGGTACCTGTCCGGTATAGTTCTATTTATTGTTTCTTCACTTATAGAAGTGGGTCTTGGACTACACGCATACTTTGCAATGTAATTTGCTGCCAAACCTCCGGCTGTTGTGAACATACCGCCCACATAAAGATCGCCACCCATTGATTGAAGCGCGTAAACATCAGCGTTCATTCCGCTACCAAGGGTTGACCATGTTGTACCGTTCCATTTGCCGATATATTTTGCAGGAATAGTTGTACCATAAAAAAGATTAGCAAATGCTCCTCCAACGTATAAATCTGTTCCTATTGCTTCAAGAGCCCAAACTGTATTAGCAAATCCCAGAGCAGACCAGCTTGATGTAGTTGAGTTCCATTTAGCTATTTTTTCTGCTGTAATTCCACCGGCAGTAACAAATTGTCCGCCCACATAATAGTCGGTTCCAACTTCTTCAATAGCCCACACAAAATTATTAGAGGTTCCTGAACCCAGAGATGACCAAGCACTGCCATTCCACTTAGCAATATGATTTACTACATTTCCTCCGGCAGATATAAATACTCCACCGACAAACAATTCCGTTCCTTTTGTTAATAATGAATAAACGCCTCCATTAGTTCCGGTTCCTAAAGCCGACCATGTTGAACCATTCCATACAGCGATATTATTTGCACTAACATTTCCAGCGGTAGTAAAAGTACCACCCGCAAAAAGATTAGAACCTGAAACAGCAAGAGCAAACACAATACCATTCGTTCCGGTTCCAACCGCAGACCAATTTGAACCATTCCACATTGCAATGTGATTTGCTGTAACACCTCCGGCTATTGTAAAATCACCGCAAGCATATAGATTAGTACCATCAACAATAAGCGCGTTTACTCTCCCGTTCATTCCTGTACCTAAAGCAGACCAGCCAACACCGTTCCATTTTGCAATATAATTTGCACTAACTCCACCGGCAGTAGTAAACTTTCCGCCAGCATACAAATTGCTTCCCATTACAGCTAGAGCATCTACAATATCATTCATCCCGGTTCCAAGACGGGTCCATATTTTAGTTCCAGTTAAACATGGATCAGGCTTGTTTCCAAAATTCATGTTATTCATTGTTTGTCCGGCAGCCAGCTCAAATGAAAAGGTGCCTGTAGTAGGAGCTGTTTGCAGCCAGCTAGCTTGATTTCCTTCGCCGATAGTGTATTTACCAGGCTTCAATTTATTAAAACAGTAATTGCCATTAGCATCTGTTATCGTACTCATTGTTGCAGCATCAGATAAATTTATAACCCAGTTGGGAATTCCTCGTTCATCTTTATCCATAATTCCATTACCATTTACATCATTAAATTTTATTCCACATATAGAACCAAGTCTTTCAATAACATCAAGCTTATTTCCAAAATCTTGATTGATTAGAGACTGACCGGATAATAGTTCGAATGAGTATGTTCCGGTAGATGGCGCCGTTTGTGTCCATCCGGTTTTGTTTGTTTCAGAGATTGTGTATTTGCCGGGCTTCAATCTTTCGAAACAATAATTACCTCTTTCATCAGTTGTAACTGTTTGAGTCATCGTTCCAGACAAATTGATTGTCCAGTTTGGAAGTCCAGGTTCATCGTTACCTTTCTTACCATCGCCGTTAAGATCATTAAACTTCATTCCGCAAATGGAACCGAGTTTTACTTCCGGATCAATTTTGTTTCCAAAATTCATATTGCCAAGGCTTTCGCCGGAAGCAAGTTCAAACGAATATGTTTCTGTGGAAGGTGTTGTTTGCTTCCAGCCATTCTGAAATTCTTCCGATAGTGTGTACTTGCCAGGTTTTAATCTTTCGAAACAAAAATTACCTTTCTCATCAGTAATAACTTTATCATCTGCCAAGCCGGATAAAATGATTACCCAGTTCGGAAGTCCAGGTTCATCATCACCTTTCTTGCCATCGCCGTTGAAATCATTAAATTTCATTCCACATATGGACCCGAGTTTAACTGATGTATCAATTTTATTTCCAAAATTCATATTGACGAGATGTTCACCGGAAGCAAGTTCAAATGAGTACATTCCGGTAGAAGGCGCGGTTTGTATCCAGCCGTTTTGGAATACTTCGGAAATAGTGTATTTGCCCGGTCTCAGGTTATAGAAACAATACTCACCTCTATCATCTGTTACGGCTGTCATATTTGCTGTTCCGGTAAGGTTTATTGTCCAGTTAGGAAGCCCCGGTTCATCGCTACCTTTTTTACCATCGCCGTTAAGATCATTAAATTTCATTCCGCAAATTGAGCCAAGTCTAACAGTTGTATCTAATTTATTACCGAAATCTTGACCAACAACTGACTCGCCCGGCTGAAGAACGATTGTAAAAGTGTTTGGATATGGCGCTGTCTGAAGCCAACCGGTTTGGTTTACTTCTGTAATTGTGTATGTACCCGGTTTCAATTTGTAGAAACAGTACTCGCCTTTATCATTTGTTACAGCTGTCATGTTTGCAGCGCCGGATAAAATAATTGTCCAGTTTGGCAAACCGGGTTCGTCATTCGTTTTTCTACCATCACCATTAAGGTCATTAAATTTCATTCCGCATATTGAGCCAAGCTTAACACTTGTATCAAGTTTATTTCCGAAATACTTACCTACAACTCTTTCGCCGGAAGAAAGTATTACCGTATATGAACTTGGATATGGCATGGTTTGAAGCCAGCCGGTTTGATTTACTTCTGTTAGTGTATATGTACCTGGCTTCAAGTTGTCGAAACAGTATTCTCCTTTATCATTTGTTGTTGCGGTCATATTTGCTGCACCGGATAAGTTGATTGTCCAATTTGGCAGCCCCGGTTCATCATCAGTTTTTCTTCCATCACCATTTAAGTCGTTAAATTTCAATCCGCATATCGAACCAAGCAGAACTTCCGGCTTGCATTTACCATAACTCCCCGCGTTATATATTGAAGCGATTTCCGCACTTGTAAGTGCGCGGTTAAATAACTCCACTTCATCAACTTGATTTTCGTATGGAGTGACTGAGCCAAAGTCGAGCTTAGATATCAACAATGAAGATGTATTCGTAATCGAGTTAGCTACAATTGTTGGATCAAAGGTTAGAATAAGATTACCATCAACATACAATTTCCCACCGGCAACATTTTTCCTATCAACTGTAGCTGCAACAAAATGCCATTTCCCATCGGCAATTTGAACAGTATTATTGTAAAAGTTAGAAAATACAGCACCATTACCCATGTGCAAGGATAAGTATCCCCCTTGTCTAACACTGAGAATATATCCCAACGAACTAAGATTTGGAAGGTTCGTTAATACAGCTTTATAAACTATAAATAGTGCACCTGACGAATTTGTAGTTTTAATCCAGGCATCAATAGAAAAATTATCTATTCCGAAATTAAGAGAAGGATTATCCTGAACAGTAATGTAGTCTGCTGTATTTGCAATGTTGAATGCTTGATCTACTTTGCCGGCAGCATAATTCGCTCCTCCCTGAAGTGTGCCATGATTATTTAATCCGGAGATATCAATAGCATTGTTATCACCAGTCCACCATCCAACCATTCCCGGCGGAGGATCTATGCAGCCCGTTTGCGCAACAACTTTATTGCCAAAGAGTATGTCTTTAATATTTTGACCGGCTGAAAGTGTAACAGTATAAGCAGAAGGAGAACCAGGTTGAGTTTGTGTCCAACCAGTTTGGTTTTCCTCACCGATTTTATAATTACCCGGTGGTAAATTTGTAAAACAAAAATTGCCATCCCGATCAGTGTAAACCACTCTATCAACCGGACCTGCAATGTTGATCTGCCAATCACCTAATCCCGGTTCCTCTTTATCTCTAATTCCATTGCCGTTCAAATCATTATACTTTATTCCGCAAATTGTGCCAGAAGATGGCGGTATAATTTGATTTGCAAAATTTTTGCTAATAACTATCTCTCCGGCAGAAAGGACTACAGTGTATGATCCTGGAGAGAAAGGATAAATTTGCTGCCAGCCAGTTTGGTTTGTTTCAGTAACAGTATAAGTACCTGCCGGCAAATTATCGAAATGATAGAGACCGTTTGCATCTGTTGTAGTTGAAGTGGTAACCGGACCAGTTAAATTTATAGTCCAGTTTGGAAGCCCGGGTTCATTACTGTATTGTTGATCTCCGGTTCCATTTACATCATTAAATTTTGTTCCGGAAATTGAACCGAGTAATCGCTTATTTCCAAAGTCTATATTTTCCACACTCTGTCCTACAGCGAGCGTTATGGTGTGAACCCCAGGAGAAGGTGGAAAAGTTTGCAGCCATCCATCTTGTGGTGTCTCGGTGAGAGTATAAGTTCCGGCTGGTAAATTATTAAAGCAGTAAGCTCCATTTGTACCGGTTATTGCAGTCATCTGAACAGCGCCCATAGTTAAGGTAATTGTCCAGCCGGATAATCCAAGCAATAATTCACTTTCATCCTTAATGCCGTTCTGGTAATAGTCCCAAAACTTCATTCCGCATAGTGAACCATTGTTAAGATCAGCCGGAGATGTTCTTCCTTCAATGATTACGTCTTTATGTATTGCAAAAGTTCGTGCCATAGCTATACCACGCAGAACAGGATACATATAGATTCTTAAAGAAAAGGTTTGACCGCTCGGCACAATTACGTTCAGATTTTGTGCAGTAAAAGTTGACATGGTTAAATTCAAGTAAACCAAAGGATTTGTATTTAAAAAGGTCTCGGTCTGAAAGCCATTAATTGAGTAAGAAGCTTTAAAAGCCAAAATGTTAAAGTTGGAAAAACCGTTATTATCATCTCCATACTTAAAAGAAATGTTAGTAACCGTAAAGTTATTTCCAGCAGTTGGAGCTGTATTGAACTGAATAAATCGCAATGGATCCAATAGAGGAGTAGCCGGAGCGGGAGGATCCGCAACCCATGTTCCACCTTGATTGCCAACCCAAAGTTCTTGACCACTGTTATTGAAACTATTGTAACCGTAAATCGTCATCAAATTTGCAGCAGCACCAGTACTTAAAAATGATGAGCCTGCGCTAATTATTTCCGGTGAAGCAGTAATACTTCCAATTGGTGTATTTGGATTTTGATTACTTGTAAGGGGCCAAGTTACTGAAGCAACTTGTGCAGAAAGGTTTGTAAAAAAAATAATGGTTAGAATTAATAACCATTTATATACTTTTTTCATTGTTATCTCGATTGATTTCATTTTACTATTTCTCCATTCTTGATCTTTATGGATGTTTTATTTTTCAAATTTTTTAGTGACAGCCTTAGCCTTGCAACTTTTTCGGGAGACACATTAGGGTCTTTTTCGAGATCGGAAATTGCTTCTTCTATTGATTTGTATTCTTTAATGTTTGGATCATCCGTTTCTTTTTTAATGATTAAAAGAGGAATGGTCGCGGAGCTTTTTGTTGTGAATAAACCGAGTAGCTTTTTTAAATACTTCACTTTGGTTTACCTGAATTTTGTTCAAACCTACCACCAAGAGGGGGTCTTCTCAACAGCAAACCAGTATGTGGCGTCCTATTTTAAGCGAACGGTATGTTTTTAGGATTAATCGGTAGGTGAAGTGGAAGTATCTGAATCCGGATTTGCAATTTTGTATAGTGGCGGCGGTAGTGAAATGATTACTTCTGTTCCGTGTGAATTGTCATTGCGACTGCTTAAATCTTCAAACATGATCGGTTTGGGAAGCTGCATTTTTGTACTTAGTAATCTGAGTCGCTCTTCAATTATCTGTATTCCTTTTGAAATGTGATCTTCTTTTTTATTCTTCTTCGCTTCATTTATTCCGATTCCATTATCAGCAATTTTAATTATGAGAGAGCGACACAATACAGAATCAACTTCAATATCCTCAAATGAAAAAGAAATTGTTACAACACCTTTGATGCCGGAATTAATTATTCCATGCCAGAGAGTATTTTCAACAAAGGGCTGAATAATCATATTCGGTATCATTAAAGTAGCAGTGTCAACATCGGTGCCGATTATGATTTCATAAGAAAATTTATCTTGAAACCTTAGCTTTTCAAGATCGAGATAAAGTTTGAGCCGGTTTATTTCTTCAGATAGAAGAATGAAACCATCTCCGGCGGTATCAAGATTCTTACGTATCAGCTTAGCCATTGTAGCTATATAATCATTCGCTTCTTCATTCCTCTGGCAATTAATTAGATACTGAACAGAATTAAGTGAGTTAAAAATAAAGTGCGGATTCATCATTGCAGACAATGCTTGATGCTTTAACTCATTAATTCTCTCAGTAAGTGATAACTCTTGTTCGATCTTTTTATTTTTTATTCTCAGACGTTGAGTTACAACTATAACGGAAATAACAACCAGAATTGATAATATTCCACCTTTATACCAAATCGTTTCATAAAAGCGGGGTTTAACTTCGAATAGGAGAGTGTACGGTTTGCCCCATTCACTATTTGGTGATTTCGCTGCTATAAGCAATTCATATTTCCCATACTCAAGGGAAGTGAAATCAAGAAAATTATGCTCAGTTTCTTCCCACTCGCCATTTAAACTATATTTATACTTTACTGAACTTGGTGTTGAAAAACTAAGCGCGGTGAAGTTGATATAGACATTATGTTGTTCCGGTTCAAATACTAATTTATTAGTGTTGGTAAAAACCGAATCTCCCGCTCTAATACGAGTAACCTTAACTTCAAGAGAAGGATTCCTATAACTATCAAACGAAGATATATCCATCAAGGTCATTCCGTTGCTTGTACCAATGTATAATAGGTTTTTAAGACCATCGTATAAAAGAGAAAGTACTTCATCCGAAGGAAGACCGGTTTGACTACTTAGAAATTTAATTGAGTTGCCATCAAGCAAATAAAGTCCCTTCATGGTCCCAATCCAAATGCGGTTTTTGTTATCTATGGCAACAGATGTTGGAGTAGCTAAATTATTCCCGAGTATACTTGAATAGTTTTTCACAGAATCATTTAAAAGATTATACTTTGCTATTCCATTTACTCCTGTGAACCAAACATTATTATTATCGCAATAGATTGAATTTATTTTTGAGTTAAGCACATGATCATCGGGGAAAAAAGTCTTCTTCCAAATATTCCCTTTTGATTTGCCAGGGATGGCGGATAATTTGCATAAACCCAGACTAGTACCAATCCAAATATTATTTTTTGAATCTTCAGCAATAACGTTTGTACGGTTTTGAAATTGGCTGTCTCCAAAAATCGGGTATGGGGCAATTCCTTTAAGGCTGGATTTATATTCTTTTGTAAATGCTAGGGCATTACCAGTGCTTCCATACACATATTCGTTATTAACGGTTTTTATAAATGAAGGGCTCCTTACAAAACGGAATCTCAACCCTTTATAATGAAGTTCTTTCAACTCAGGAGTTTCGGGTGACCAGCTTACATAAATATAATCGCCGTAGCTTATAATACTATTAATGTAGCCGGACACAACTTTACCAGAACTATCTTTTAATCTATCAATAACGCCATTTTCTAAAATACTGATGCCGTTAATAGTCCCGATTAATAACTTGCCCGATTTTTCCTTTTCGAAACAAATAATATTATTGTTATTGAGTCCGTCATTTTCTGTAAAATTTCTCAGATAGAGATTATTCAAACAATAAACACCTTTACCGTATGTACCTATCCAGATATTTCCTTCACTGTCCTCGAAGAAACAATCTATCTGTGTGTTTTCAAGACCCATTTTATTCCCAAGATTTATTATTTCATTGGAACCAAAGGGAATCACAAAAAAGCCTTTGCCTAATATCGAAAACCATATATTGTTATTTCTGTCGCTGTATATCTGATAAAATATTTTATCATAATATGCATCCATTCTGTAGCTTTTAATTACTCGATTATCTTTTACCCGGTAGAGGCACCCTTTTGCCCCAATAAAGTAACTGCCGTCACCGCTCTCTGTTATGCAATAAAGATCGGTTTCCGGTAAGCCTTGAGTATTCATTTTAATTAATTTCGAATTATTTATTCTAAATAATCCTTCCGAAGTTAAAGCAACTACATTATCATTAGATAATTTTACCAGTCTTTGTAGAAATGATGGACGCTTCTTAAGAAAAACATAAGGTTCAATTACATGATCTGGTGAAGTGTTATATGAATTTTGATTGGTAACGGCAATTGCACCAAAAGGTGCATACGCATATATTTTTCCACGAGATTTCAGCAGAAATGTTGTGTTAAAATTTTTTCCACCTATCATATTTCGATAATTTTCAATTTTACCATTTTTTAGAACATTTATGCCTTTTTCATAGTTACCTAAATAGATTTCGCCGTTATCGCCTTCCAGCAAAGATGTAATTACGTTTGAATTAAGCCCATCGGCGACGGTAAAAGTTGTAAAATCTTTCCCATCGAATTTGCTAAGTCCGTTTAATGTACCAAACCATATAAACCCTTCCTTATCTTGCATAACATCATAAACGGTTGAAGAAGCCAGTCCATCTGATGAGGTGTAATGATAATAGGGGGGAGTTTGCGAAATAATTTTGGAGCTGAAAAACAATAAAATTATTGTTAATAAATATTTTAAAGACCTTTTCAAACTGTTGTATATAAAGATTTAATTCGTTGCATGAACTCAGACGCCTTCCTTCTCGAAATTTCTACTTTGCTTCCGTCAATCATTGTTAGAGCGCCCCCATCTATGTTAGAATATTCTTTTACACATTTGAGATTAATTAGATGCGATTTGTGTACTCTCATAAATTTTTCTGCTGAAACAGTTTCTTCAAAATTTTTCAATGTTCGGGAAACAATTTTATTCTTGCCAGTCTTAAAAAATACTTTTGTATAACATCCTTCTGCTTCCATACGGACTATATCATCCTCCGTAAAAACATTAAAGCCGTGTGATTCCGGTAGTACTATTTTATTCTCTTCCGGAGTTGTTTCCTTTTTTAGTTTTTTATTATGAACCGTTAATAACTTTTTGATTGCCTGCTTAAGTTCTTTTATGTTGATTGGTTTAAGAAGATAATCTGCGGCACCGGCTTTAACGGCTTTGATTCCATATTCTTCAAACGCAGTTACAAATACAACTTCAAACTTCCGTTCATCATATTCTTCAAGAAAATCAAACCCATCTAGCACCGGCATATTTATATCTAGAAAAACTACTTCCGGATTGTAAAGCCGGACGAGCTTTTGGGCATTGGCTGCAGAGTCTGCTGTCCCGAGTATCTCAACTTCGTGGCAATAGGTTTCAATAATCTTCTTCAGATTTTCTCTACCGAACAACTCGTCATCAACAATTATAGCTGTTAGCTTTGAAGATGAATCATTTGTTTCCATTGAAGCAATTTTTCTTTCTTGCAGCCGGGCTCTACATTTTGAGCTAAACTACATCTACTATATGGTGGCTTGAAATATTTTATTAATGATAAATACTGGAGTGTATGAGGAATCGTGTAGTCCATAATAATACATGATGCCTTGAAATCAAACTACTATTTTAGTTTACAAATCTTACCACGATCTAATTCATTCTGAAGTTATTATTGCAGATTTGAGCCGGGAGGATAGCAAAAGAGCGGCTCTTCGCCGCTCATCAATTCATTTTGCTAGAATACTTAACCCGGCACTAGTTTATTTCATCAACACAAATTTCCGTGTGGCATTAAATTGATTCGCTCTTAATCTATAGAAATAAACACCGCTTGGTATTTCTTGGCTGCGCTCGAGATGACGCGCATTAAATGTAACTTGATAATTGCCGGGCTGCTTGAATTCGTTTACTAACGTAGCAACTTCATTCCCTAAAACATCATAAACTTTTAGGCTTACCTGGCTTGCCGCTTGTACCTTGTAACCAATAGTCGTTTCCGGGTTAAACGGGTTAGGATAATTTTGAAACAACTCTGTTGTGCTCGGAAGTAATTCACTATTTATATCAGTTACAATCACAGCAATATTTTCTTTTTTGGTATCCGCGCTTAGAACCTCGCTATAAGCCGTTAAACTAACAGCGTACGTACCCGATTGTTTGTAAGTATGAACCGGATTTTGAAGCGTGCTGGTTTCTCCATCACCAAATTCCCACAACCATTTTACTCCTTTCGCACTTGTGTTGGTAAAGGCAACTTGTGCTTTGTTTATACTATAGCTGAATGAAGCAGTTGGTTTGTGAATATTAAAAAGAAAATCGCGAACCTTATTTACAACAGTATCCCAATATTGATTTGGTTTAGGGCTCCACATTCCGTTCAGCACTCCGTAAAATTCATGTCCCACGCCATCTACAAAATATGTTTCGTGAGCATAATTCAATGAAATTAGTTTTTGGTCAATCAACTGACTTCCATAAGTTGCAGCCAAAGTTGGTAGCTGAAATGGTGAACCAAGTCCAAAAGGAACAATTGAATCTTTGGTTCCGTGAACTAATAACATTGGAATTTTTGAGTCATTTATCTCTACTAAATCCGTATGCTTAACTGCACCCCATAATGCTACAATTCCGTTTGCCTGCGAACCATTAGTTCGAAATCCGCCAATTGCATCTAGCGTTCCAAGGTCGGGACCGTTATCTAAAGTTGGTGGAAATTTATTAATTGCAAAAGTACCGGAAGGTCTTTCAGATTCCTTATTCATAACAATATTGTGCAGTGCTATAAATGCACCCGCGCTGCTGCCAAGTATATAAATATGTTCCGGCGAAATTTTTTGACTGGCTGCATTTTGTCGTAAATATCTAAGCAGTGCTCTGCTGTCTTGAATTGCCCTATATACGGCTCGTTCTGCGCTTGTGTTGCTAAGTGCATTCATTCCCAAACGGTATTGCGCAGTTGCCGTTACATATCCATACCTTGCAAATATTTTAGAAAACTCTATCATATCGTCATGTTCTTTTTTCCCGCTCATAAATCCGCCGCCATGAAAGCAAACAATCATAGGTCGCTTTTGTACTGTATCGCCTTGCGGCTGAAAGATGTGCATGGATAAATTGACTTTAGTTATTTGGCTTTCTCCGGCATAGGGGCTGTTCAACTGAGGTGCTATTGTGTAAATAGCATTTGTATGTGTTTGAACTACGGCAAACTGAGAAGTGGTATAACGCTGTGAGTTTTGAGAAAAAAGAGTAGAATTAAATCCTGTCAACAAGACTAAACAAAAAACTTTCTTACTCATTAAGTACCTCATTAATTTTGTAGAAGTTATTTGGTAAACCAGAAGAAGCAGTTTATCTATTTATAATTAGTTCGATTCTAATATTCTTTTTCCTTCCGGAAAGAGATCTATCATTTGAAATTGATTTGGATTCCCCATATCCAATGGCAGTGATTATAGCTGGATCAAGATTTGAATGTGAGAGAATATAGCTGCGGATATTGTCTGCTCTTCGCTGCGAAATTTCGGTATTGAATTTTTGTGCCGCTATATAATCGTTATGTCCCGCTACTGTTATTGCTGATGTTGGAAAATATCCGAGAGCAACAATTGCCTTATCAAGCAATTTCTCATGTGTATTAGTTAAAGTATATCCGAGCCAGCTAAACTCAAGCCCGGTTAGCCTGATAACTACTTCATTGCCGGCATCTATTATCTCAGCTTCACCGGTACTAAAAATGTCGTACACTTCAGAAGGAATTTTTTCACTTTTTACAACCGGCTCAGTAATTCTTTTGTCATCGTAAGAAACTAAGGATTGTTCTTCACACTTTTTAAGTATGTCTTTCCAATTAAGTATTAAGTCTTCCCACGCGGCTTCACCATCTTCAACACTATTAATTATTTGAGTAATTTCCAGCGCCAAGTTAGCTTTGGCTTCGGCAAGAGATGCAATATCTTTCAGATTGGTTTCGTCATAATTATCACTATAAATTATGTTCTCAGCATTATTTACCAAGGTTTTGCCTTCCTCCAAGGTTTTAACGGCATACTCATCAGCACCTTCTTTTTCTGCCAGAAGTATAAGTTCATCCGCTTTTGAAAAAATATTTGTTCTAACTGCTAAATGTTTTGCGGCGATATATTGTTGCTGCGCTTCTAAAGAAAGCTCAACCGTACTGTTAATTTTTCCCTTTCCAAATGAAATAGCAGCTTCCCGAAGTGTCTCTTCGGCATCAACCCATAAATTTGACGAAAAACTTTCGGAGCCGGCACTTTGCGCTTCTTTTCTTATTCGAATCAATTCCGAATATCTGCCCGTAAATTTCTTAGAGTTATCTGCTGCTTTATTTAACAAGGTTCCGGCTTCTTCAACCGATTCTTTTATGTCAGCCATCTCTTTCCCATCTGAAAGTCCAGACAAAGCTTCATCAAGAAACAAAAGTCCATCTGAATATTCTGTTGGAGAAAGCAAGTTAGCTAACGAACTGTTTGCATTTTGCAATGGCAGCCACTTAACGACTAACTCGCTTGCATATTCGGCATATGATTTCGCGTTAGTGTAGTTCTTTGTAATTATAGGAATAGCGTTTCTTGTTTCCTCATAATCTTTGTCAGAGAAATCTTCAATTGCATTGCGAAGATTAACTTCCGCCGAAAGCCAAAACTCTATTGCATATTTATCAGCATTCGCATTCAGCGCCTCTTTACGAAGACTAAGTACTTTTGAAAATGCTTTAGACCTATCATCAAGTACATTATTGGCAGATGTTATAGAATAGATCGACAATTCTAATTCTGTCTTTATTTCTTGGAATGAATCACCCTGCTCATCAAGCAATAGAGCGTTATTGTAATGTGTTATTGCTTTCTTATATTCATCCGGGCACAAGACATCTGCATATGCGTTTTGCGATTGATTTAGAGCGGAAACGACTTCTTCAAAGAGTTTCTTCTTCTCAGCTTGAGCTTGTACGGTTGGATTAATAAAAACACTTACAGCAAGAATTAATATCGCAATATATTTTTTGTTCTCACTCATTTTTTAATATCTCTCGAAGGAAGCTCGAATCTTTGTTTCGCCAGAAGTGTATCAACAGTAGAGCCGGAAGAAATTTGAAAGGCTTCTACATCACTATCGGTCGGTTCATATATAGAGATTAAAAAATCGTACTTGGCACTATCGAGCTGGATTGCCGATAATCCAATATTAACGAATTTAACATTCGTTGCCGAGTTGCCGGTTATCTTGAAATTGGCTGTAGAATCATATTTTGAATAGTCTGTTGAGTCCGGGTGCCGGTAATAAATCTTTGCGAAGATTGTTCGTTCGTTATTCTTATCAACATCAACTTTAAAATTTAATCTGCGGAACTGTGTATAAGTGTCTGCATCCAAATCAATCCGGTCAGACCATGATATGTTGGAAATAGTGTAATAGTATTCATCATCTTTTTCGGCTTCAAATTTTACATCGTTCAACTCCGGAGTGGTTTCATCTGCTAATGCAACCATTATGTTGCTGCTCGATTCGTACAGCTCAATTCTAAAATCATAAGTGCCGGAAAGCAATTCTATACTTTGGCTTCCTATCATATAAGAAATTGTATCTTGAACCTCCTGACCGTAAATCTGAAAAACGGGGAATTCATAATAGAGTTTGTAATTGCTCTCGCTGCTGCTTTTATAATACAGTTTTGCTTTAACCGATTTTTGCATCGCCGCATCAACATCAACATTTATATTTAATCTGGCATACTGCCAATAACCGTTTGCGTTACGGTCACGCTTATCCTTCCACAGGACTTGAATTGAATAATTTTTATCGTTGGAAGATTCTTCAAAACGCTGATTGATTAGTAAAGAATTCTCCTCGGGACCAACAAATGCTTCAACCCTGTCGGCGCTTACTTCGTAGATTTCAATTTTGAAGTCATAAAGTCCGCGTGATAATTCCTTGTTAGGATTTCCAATAGCGATGGATAAATGATTATCAATATCGCCGCCTTGTACGTCACGCTCGCCCATAAAAGAATAAAATGTAAAGCTGGATGCATCATGCGGTTTGCAAAATATCCGTGCGTTAATTTTCCGCGAAACGTTTTCTTGTATTCGCACGTTTATGTTTAAGCGCTTGGAGGTTGCATACTTATCAAGGTTTGCGTCTATGCTGTCTGTCCACCAAACTTTACTAATGGAATAAGTATAGTCTTCTTCTTCATTTTTATTACATGAGATAAAAAACACGATTGCCACTGAAATAAATAATGCCAAATATTTTATTCTGTGCACAATCTTTCTCCTTATTGCAGCTTTATTAATAACTGATTACGTTACCGGAGCTATCTACGGCTGGAAATCTGTTTTCAACCGGAACTTGCTCTATTGGTATTTCATTAACTATCATTATTTGATCAAACAATTCGCCAACAAGTTTGTTGTTGCGCTCGTATTTTATGCAGACATCAAACCCAAGTTTTCCGATGCCAATTTCAAAACATATTTCGAAGTTACCATTTGATGAAATTGAGGTTGAGCCGCCAATTGATATGCTTGCACAAAAATCTATATCTGCAATTGTAATACATGCCTTTCCTTTGAAACTGAAACTCCCTTTAAAAGTGAAAACTTTATCGTGGAGTTGAATTGTAATATTCATACCAAGAGAATAGCCGATTGATAGTTTCCCGGCATCAGCATGAAAACTACTTTTGCCATAGCCTGTTAGCTTAAAATTTCCATTTCTGTCGGCGTATCCTTCAACTCCAACACGGTTGAGTCCGGCTACAACTGCTTCCCCTAGAAAGTACATGTGTGATGAAGATATTTCTAATTGCGTTTTCCCCATGTCGAGTTCAATATTGCCGGGAAGGTTTTTTAATTTTGATTCGGACTTGAAACCTAATTTCCAATCGGATAGCTCGGTTCCAATTGTTCCGTAAAAAGTTTCTTTAGTTTCAATCGGAGCTAAATAATCCAAGAAATTCCAATCTTGTCCAATAATCTCTGCCAGAAAATCACTTGGAGTTGATGGTGGGAATTCGCGGACTCCGGCAAATTTAAGCTCGGTACTGCCGGATTCTTTTACATCGAGAATTAATGTGGCTTTGCCTAATACAACTTCTACGTTTAGCCAATCGAGCGCATCATGGTCTAAAGTAGCTTTTCCATTTAGACCAAGCATAAAGGTTGATTCATTTCCAGCGAAAAATTTATCACTGTTTCCTTCGCCGGAGCCAAAAGACATACACGCTTCCCCGGTGAATGCAACCGGATATTGTCTTAGCGGTATTGTTCCGGTTAAATATAGATTGCCGAAAAAACCTTTAATGCCGCCAAATGAAACTGCGGGCACAAAAGGAATTAAACCTCGAGTTGATATGGCAATACCAACATCAGAAATATCGCCAAGTTTAGTACCATTAAAATCGCAAGTGAAAAATGTAAACGGGTCCTTTGGATCTATGGCGATTTTTTTAATGTTTTTTATAGAAGAACTTGTGATGTTAGCTTGAATCGGGTTGTCGTTTTCATAATAAAAATAATAGCGGTCTGCATTAACTGGCCAGTTGAAAGCTCCTTGTTCAAACTCGCTTCCTTTTTTGAAACCAAGCGGCGCCGCAGCCAATGCAGCCATTTTTAGATTCTTAAGTAAACCCTCATGAGGTATTTCAATTTTTGAAAAACCGGTAATATTCTTGTATGAATTTTGTGCGCCGTTTTTTACTAATTCAAAATCTCCGGTTGATAAAGGCATATCTCCATATTTTGAATTCTCAACATATACGCTTCCTTTAATTCTAAGTCCGGTTTCCGTCTTAATTACACTGGCATGATTCGCCTTAAGCTTTAGAGCATTGTTACCTTCACCTATTGTAATTATTTCCGGGACAGCTTCCAATTCTTGACTTTCAAAAGGGTCAATTGGTTCAACAAAATTATCTTTTCTGCATCCCAGCAAAAACGAAATAATTATGATTAATATGAAAATGATAATTTTCTTTAGGCGGGACGCAAATATTTCATTTTGGAGGTAATAGTTTTTAATAAACATTTTATTCTCTCAAGTACTATCCTAAAAAGTAAAACTGTAACCAATCATAACATTAAACTGATTTGAACCCGGATATAATTTGTATTGATTTGAAAACTCACCTGGCAAAGGCTCTTTTCCAAAAACCGCTTGCCTTGAACCGAAAAAGAAATACTGTATATCAATGAAAAAGCCGTATAGGTTATAAATTAAACCACCGCCAAGCATATAAGCCGGACCGGAATCTTTTTCTAAAGGGAAATAAGAAGTTAGTGAAGGGTATTTAGTGTTTTGAAAGTTGGACATCCAATAAGCGCCGCCGATCAGCGCATAAGGATTTAGATGATTGTTGAACAACCGGAGGAACTCATAACGTGTTAAGAAATAAAATAAATCTGTTTTTAGATGATATGTGTTGAGGTTCGTCCCGGAATGATTGTAACCAATTCTAAAATTTATTCTCCAATTCGATTTAGTAACTTCAACAAATCCACCAATGGGAGATGTAAATTTTGTTAGATTTTTTTCATAAGGTAAATTTTCAACTCCGTAGGCTCCTCCAATTCTAACTACAAAATTGCTGTTATCTTCAACAAAATCTTCAGCAATGATATATCCTGCAATTGGGTAGAGGCACTTTAACCATATTTTATTTTTATATGTCTCGTCTGTTATACATAATACCTTTTCTTCTTTTTGAATTAGTCCCGAAGTTTTAGATTCAAAAGAAGACTGCTCTTTTATATACGAATAATCTTTGGTGCAATATTTAAAGGTTGTCTGCCAGCGTTGCACATCATCATAGTATTGGCTTTTAATTAATTCAGTTTTCTTAAGCTGTGAGATTAGGAATTTCTCTTCTACAAAACCTACTTGCGGATGGACAACCTTCTTCCAGCCGAATTTGTTTGTCATTCTCGTATCAATAATTACGAGTACCCGCTCTAAGTATGAAAAATTCCCAATCACCTCAGCTTCTGTTGTTGGTTCTTTATAAATATTTACGGAAGCATTAGAAACAAAAAATGTTTCGGCTGTCCACTCCGAATTAATCGAGGGTTGTGAAATTATTTTCTCACTTAATAAAAGTGAGAATAGGATAGCAAAAGCAAAATTGATTTTACTCATCGTCTTTACGATTGCTCATATCAAATCACTCCTTTGCAATGGAGAATTAATTATAACAATTAACTAAGAACTCTATTACCCTTGGCTGTCATCCAAAACTTTTCTTATTTCCAACAGGTTGGTTTTCAAAAAGTAATGTTCAACGCCTATTGAATCAGCAGCACGGCGGAAATAGGGATTATCGTAACTTGTAACAAAAGCAATTTTGACATGAGGTATAATCCCTTTGATTTTTTCGGCTGCTGTAATCCCGTTCATCGTTGGCATTTTAATGTCCATTAGTATCCAGTCCGGCATAAAATCCACACAACTTAGTACAGCATGTTCCCCGTCATAACATTCCAAAATCGTGTCGGCTAAAAACGCAACAGACTTTGATATTTCCTTCCTCATTAATTCGTTGTCGTCAACGATCATAATTCTCATAAGATCGCGGATTTTTGTTATAAAGCTAATGGATGAGTTTTGAATTGGAATGAGTAGTACTACTCAATTTGGAAATTAGATTTTAGTGTAGATCGAGGAAAAACAGATTATTTACTGTTATTCGGCATTCAATAGCACACTGTTCCGATTTCATCGGAAACGCAGATTGCGCTGATTATCGCTGATAAATATTAAGTGGAAATTACCGGAGTTATTCAAAATGATTATTAATTCTTTATCTCAATTTTTTGTTTTCGTTTGAAAATATTTTCCTTCGAATTTCCGGCTTCTTTCCGAAATTAAGAAGCAATCCAACTTCGACGTTGGTTGCTTTGAGATAATTAAGTAATTGATGATCGTGTTCTTCGATTAAAACCTCGACAGCTTTTAATTCGATGATTACTAAATTGTTGACAATGAGATCTGCATAATATTCACCAACAAGTTTCGCATCGTAATAAACATTTATTTGTTTCTGTCTTTCAACAGCTAATCCATTTTTTTCGAGCTCATGCTTTAAAGAATTTTCATAAACCTTTTCAAGAAATCCGAACCCAAGAATATTATAGACTTTGTAAAAAGCTGATATAATTTTCGATGTTAAATTCTGATGCAAATATTCTTCATTCATAGTCAACTCATTTTATGTACACTTCTGAATATCAAAAAAACAGTAATTTTTTTATCCGCGGGAATCAGCCAAATCAGTGTGTTCCGTTTTTGGGAACCAGCGTGCTATTTTTTTAGGCTTTTTTTTAACTGATTTTCCGTCTATCAAAATAACTCATGGTTCTCAATTGCAAATTGAATTAAACTGTGAACTCCTCTGAGATTCAATTTTTCGGAGATATTTGCTCTATGATTTTCGATTGTGCGGATGCTGTTGGAAAGTATATCGGCTATTTCATTATTTGTTTTCCAGTCGGCAAGTAGTTTCATTATCTGCCTCTCCGCACATGTTAAGGAATTAACCGAATCAATTAATAGTTTGTTTTGAAACTCATCCGACTTTTCCGATTCAATCATGGCTTGGAGACGCTTGCTTATGAAATTACCACCTCTGTAAACTGTTTTTACAGCTTCAACTAAATCTTGAACAGCAGTTTCTTTAAGCAGATAACCTTTTGCACCTACAGATATTGCTTTATAAAAATAGTTTACATTCTTGTGCATAGTTAATAAAATAATCTTAGTAGCTACCCCGGTATTATATAAAAGAGATAATATCTCGAAGCCGGTTTTTCCAGGCATTCTTATATCTATGACAGCAACATCAGGTTCTATTTTACGAATTATATCGAGCGCTTTATCACCATCTTCAGCCTCATAAATCTCAACTGATTCAAGTTTTTCCAAACTCTGCTTTACACCCGCGCGGAATAAAGGATGATCGTCTGCAATGAGTAATGAAATTTTCTCTGTTTCCATTTAAGTTTTTATTCTATTCAGGAATTCTATTTTAATTGTTGTTCCTTTGTTCGGCAGGGAGTTGACCGAAAGAACTCCTTTCAATAATAGAGCCCGTTCTTTCATTCCCTGCAAGCCGATATGAGGGCGTATGTTATTTTCCGGATTTTGCGAATTAGTAAAACCCATCCCGTTATCGGTAATAGAAATAGATAGATTTCTTTTCGTAACATCACTTGATAATATTACTTCTGTAGCATGTGCGTGTTTAAGAATATTATTGAGAGCTTCCTGTATAATTCTGAAAACATTAATCTTTTCTTCGGCGGCAAAATATTCATCTAATGAAAATAGATTGTTAATAATTTTTAGGTTAGAAGCGCACTTAATTCTATATATCATAGATTCTATTGCCAGCGATAGCCCGAGCTCCTCTAATTCCGATGGATGCAATAAGTGGGAGATATCGCTAACATCTTGAATTGAATTGTCCAATATTTTCATAACGTCATTTAGATTCTCTGCAAAATTTTTATCTCTTTCAGCCATCATTAGTCTATTTTTTACAACTAAAAGATTTTGCCCAAGGTCGTCGTGTAATTCGGTTGATATGTTTTTCCTTTCATCTTCCTGACTGTTGATTAATTTATTAGTGAGATCGGCTTGAATTTCTTTTTCATGCTTTAAGCGGTTAACCCTTGATTTGTAAAGTGAGCCTGCAATTACACATAAAAAACTCACTGCCAGACATCTAAACCACCATGTATTCCATAATGCAGGTTCAATTATAATTTTTAGTTGGGTTTCCTTGGATGACCAAATTCCATCGCTGTTGGCACCTTTTACCACCAGAGTATATTCACCGGGAGGAACAGCTGTAAATGCCGCCGTTCTTTCCCCATTAGTTAATGTTATCCATCTTTCATCTAAACCGGAGAGTTTGTATGCGAACATATGACGAAATGGATTCACGTATTCCGGCATTACAAAGTCGAATGAGAAAAAATAATCGTTGTAAGGTAAAACAATTTTATCAACGTATGATATTAGTTTGTCGAGTTTTGCAGATTGATTAAATTTTTTAAAATTCATTATAATGACTGAAGGTGCATAAGAATTTTGAATTATCTCATCAGGGTAAAAAGAAGTAAATCCTTTTATTCCTCCAAAGAACATTTCTCCTTTGCTATCTTTATAATAAGCTGCGGTGTTGAATTCATTCGATTGAAGACCGTGGCTGTAATCATAATTTACAAAAGTAGCATCCTCCGGATTGAATTTTGAAAGCCCTTTATTTGTACTAAGCCACAAAAATCCGTTTTTGTCTTCAAGAATTCCGTAAATACAATCGTTGGGTAATCCGTTGTTCGTTCGATAAACCGTGAAATTATTTTTCTGAGAGGAGTATTTATTTAGTCCGCCGGCTGTTCCAATCCAGATGTTTTTTTTACTGTCCTCAAAAATGATATTAACTCTATTGTTGCTTAGTGAACATGAATCGTTTTTGTCATGGTGGGATTCAAATCTTATAAAAGAATTTTTATTGGGATTGTATAGGGAAATTCCCGATTGATTCGAGCCCATCCATATATTTCCATACTGATCCTCGCAAAGCGCCATTATATCGCCCGAATTAACAGTATTGGCATCTACGGGATCGTAAATAAAATTCGTGAAAGATTTCTTTTTAGAACTGTATTTTACCGTTCCGCTGCTGGTGGCAAAGTAAATATCATCGTTTCCGCGAATGAGAATATCATAAACGGCGTTAGAGAGAAAATAATATTTTCCCGCATCTATATTCGCGGTATATTTTTCGTAAGCGTTGTTTTTCAAATTGTACTTAAATAGCCCGCTGCCCTCGGTTCCTACCCACAATATATTTTCGTTGATTGGATCCACTGCCATTGTATAAACATTCAACCCGTTGAATAATTTTATCTTATTCCAAACCGCCTGTTTGCCCGAACGATAATTCTTTGCTTTAAGCAATCCCGTATAGCCGCCAATAAGCAAATCATTCTTTACTTTTAGAATTGTTCTGATGCTCGAAAAGCTAAATCCGTTTCGCGAAAAATTTTCTTTTCTAACTGTATTAAATTTTTTCTTAAACGGTTCAAGCTTTACAATACCGCCGCCATCACTCCCAATCCAAATAATGCCGCTCCAATCCAAAAAGAATCTTGTGGGAGCCGGAAGAATATGATTTTGCCATAGTATGAGGTTTCCACTTTCGGTTATCTTGTACAATAGCCTGTTTGTTAACACATAACACTCGCCGGCTATACATTTTATCTGCATAATATACCGGGAAGAATAATCATGCTCTTTTTTCAATTGATCGTATCGTGAGAACTTTTCGGTTTTTTTGTCAAATACAAAAAGTCCCTCACCGGATGTACCCACTAACATTTTTCCGTTTGTTGTTTCTACGATTGCTGTGATAAAATTTAATTTACTGCCTTTCTGTTGAAGTGTGTCAATTGGAAATTTTGTAAACGTTTTTCCATCACGGGAAAGACAAAACAAACCGGAAGAAAGTGTTCCAACCCAAATATTCTTTTCTCTGTCTTCGTATAAGCAGAGTATTTCTTCACCATCAAGAACTTTGAATCCTTTGCTGCCGTTGTATTTTCCGATAATTCTATTATTTGCAGTTATCAATTTGTTCAAACCGTATTTAGTGCCGATCCAAATATTTTTATCACAGTCCTCGAGAATTACTTTGATGACATTACTGCAAAGCCCCGATGAATCGTCTGCCGTTTCCTTATATGCGGTAAATTGTTCGGTAACAGGATTGAATTTATTTAGTCCGCCGTATGTGCCTATCCAGATATCCCCATTTGAATCCTCGTACAAACATTTAATATGGTTGTTGACGAGACTATTTTTATCAAGAAGGTGTCTGTAAACTTTAAAACCAATTCCGTCAAATCTATTGAGACCATCCTTAGTGCCAATCCAGATGAATCCCTTTCTATCCTGAATGATTGCTAAAGCCGAGTTCTGAGATAGTCCATCGTTTATAGTTAATAGCTTTTCTATTCCAAAATTCTGAGGAGTTGATTTGGGAGGGGACAAACCCAATAGTAATAGTGAGAGAAAAAATATTTCTTTCATAATTAAATTTTATTCAGCTTGCCGCAAAACTTATCAGTACATACCAAAGAAAAGCGATATGTAATAATAAATCTTCTGCTCGTTGTTTAGAGAAACATCACTTAAGTGACCGGAACTTACTTTGAATAAATTTATATGATGAAACACTTCTTCAGCTCAACAACAGCATTTCAATTGTAATGTACTCGATAGCCTAAAATAAAACAAGGGATTAATTGTATTTGTTGGATTGAGTTTCATCATGTATAAAAGCGATCTATATTTTACCCCTGAAAAAGATAAAATGAAGTTCCTTGCTTGAAAACTGATTTGCGTCGTTTACGATAGACAACCCTATTCTATAGATTGAGTTCTATACTAACGGTAAGTTGGGAGAGGGGATAAGATAGAAAAGTAATTTTGAATTAGATTCTGCTTATCGCTGCTAATATTAGCAGCGAACAAAAAGGTTATTAATACGTTTCTCTTTGCTAACATTAGTGGGACAGCAACAGTCAGAAAACTCAAATATGAAAAGATTGCCCGCACTCGCCAAAATTCGAAAGCGGGCATGTCTGTTAAATTAATATTTACTTTTTGGTAAAATTATTTCATCAACACAAACTTCCGCGTACCAATAAAATGATTAGCTTTTATTCTATAGAGATAAATTCCGCTTGATAGACCTACAGCATTAAACTCAACAGAATGAATTCCGGATTGCATTTCGCTATCTATCAAAGTAGCAACACTTTTTCCGGTGATGTCAAAAATTTCTAAAACTACTTTTCCAGAAACCGGTAAAGTAAAATTTATTTTGGTTGTTGGGTTAAACGGGTTCGGGTAGTTCTGTGCTAAACTGTAAGTTGTCGGCAACTCTATGCCTTCTACATCAGTTCCAGCCGGTTTGCTGCTTCTATCACCCGGATTTGTAACTAAGCTCGCGGTACCTGGTGCTTTATCACCTGCACCCCAGGCTCCTGTTGGGTCTTGCAATTCTTGACCGTTTGTAAATCCGTCACCATCAGGGTCTTCTGCAGCCATTGCAGCGCTCCACTTAACGTTACCATTGAAATCCAAATACTTGCTTTCTACCATTTGCCCAAATGCGTTTCTCGCGCCTCCGCCGGCTGGAGATACATGGCAATTAGCGCAGCCAAACTTTCCTCCGTTTGGAATTTGATTAACCCGAAAATCCATTGCTGAAATATTGATTGCTATTAGTAGCACTAACGCTGCTATATATATTATCCTATTTTTCATTTAGGCACCTTTCTTACATTTATGTGTAAATTAGTTTTACGAGTGCTCAACCACGCATCTTGTCGAGCAGTTCGTTAATTACTTTGGATTCATCCGGACTCAACTTTTTAAAAAAATCATCGTACTGTTCATTGAGCTTGTCTATTTCAGCAAGAAGGTCTAATCCTTTTTGTGTGATTGAAACATTAACCCGCCTTCTATCTACCGGACATGAAACTCTTTCTACATACTTTTTTACACGCAAGCGCTCAACTAAGCGGGACGCATCCGACATTTTATCAACCATTCTTTCTTTAAGCAGATTAACGTTTGCCGGATTTGGATACTGCCCGCGTAATATTCTTAGAATGTTATACTGATTCCCTGTTATATCATACTTTATGAAAAGTTTCGCTTGAAGATTCATAAGCCAGCCGTAGGAATACATAATATTCACAGCCAGCTTATGGTATTCATTTCTAAACTTGGATTGCTTTATTTCTTCTTCTAATTTCATTTAGCTTTGCTAAGTTCCAGATTTACCGTGATAGTAACTTCTTTACCAACAACAGCGCCTCCGGCTTCCATTAAGTTATTCCACTTTAAATTGTAGTCAAATCTGTTTAGCTCACCGGTAATCTTGAAGCCGGCTTTTGTGTTTCCCCACGGATCTTTTATACTCCCGTTATAAACAACATCAAGGGTAATAGATTTAGTTACATCGCGTATAGTGAAATCGCCGACCAATTTGAATTTCTTACCAGCCACTTTCTTAATGGATTTACCAACGAAAGTGATTTTCGGAAATTTCTCTGCGTTGAAAAAATCGTCTGATCTCAAATGTTTATCTCGACCTTCATTTTCTGTGCTGATGCTTGCCGCATCTATAGAAAAATTAATATTGGCGTCGCTCAAATCATCTTTGGAAAATTCGATGTTTCCGTCAAAGCTTTTAAATTGTCCGGTAACTTCAGAAATAATTAAGTGGGTTACTGCAAAACCAACATTACTGTGGGATTTATCTATGTTCCATTTAGTTTGTGCGTTAACAAATGTAAAGCCAAGAACTAGTAGAACTACAAATACTGCATTTTTCATCAGTTTTTACTCCTTTTATGAGATTTTATGTTATTAATTAAAATATATGTTATAACGTTTAATGTTATAACGTACAAAAAGGAGTGAAAAGTTCCCGGGGCTTGAAATTTTTCTATAGCATCAAATGAGGAAACATGAATGGCTGGATTTTTTGCTCATCTTCCGTTGTGCCTTTGCATTGTTTGCACCGCTCAACATAAAACACATTCGGTACTTCAATATCTTCAATTTCAAAAAAGCCCAAAATAGACTCGCAGTTGCGGCATTGAATAATGTGGCTGATTTGCGAGTGAGCTACGCAAGATGGACAAAGCTGCGCATTAAGAATTTCGCCAGCGGAATTTATCGGAAAGACAGAATTACATTGTGAATTACTGCATTTATTAAATCTTGGAAAACCCGTATCAATTGGTTCGATTTTAACCTCCTTAGAAAAGCGAGCGAAAGATACAAGTCGGTTGAAAGTAAATAAATGCAAAAAATAATCCGGGTAGCTAAAGTTTTATTCTTTCAAATCATTATTTTTAGTGAGTTCATTTAGGAGAAATCATGGAAAGAATTCCTTCTTTCAAAGCTTACGATATTCGCGGTAAAGTGCCGGGGGACTTGAATCCGGAATTAGCATATAAAGTTGGTAGAGCAGTAGCCAAATATTTGAATGCAAAATCTATTGTTATCGGCAGGGATGTTAGAAAATCTTCGCCGGAGCTTGCTAATGCATTATCAAACGGTCTAAATGATGCCGGATGCGACGTGCTTGATCTCGGACTTTGCGGAACTGAAATGATTTATTTCGGAACACCGTTTCTAAATGCTGATGGTGGCGTTATGATAACTGCAAGCCACAATCCGCCGGAGTATAACGGACTAAAATTTGTGAAGCGCAGCTCGGTTCCACTCGGCTATGATTCCGGTTTGAATGTTATTGAACAAATGATTTTGAAGAATGAGCTCGGCGAGATTGCTGCCGAAAAGGGTAAAGTAATTCAAAAAAATATTCTAACTGAGTTCATTTCCAATCTTCAAAAATTTTATGATGCGAAAAAAATTAAGCCGTACAAAGTTGTGGTTAATGCCGGAAACGGATGCGTAGGACCTGCATTGGATGTTTTGGAAAAATACCTTCCGGTGAAGATGATAAAAGTATTTCACGAACCGGATTCAAATTTTCCGAATGGTGTTCCAAATCCGTTATTACCGGAAAACCGCCAGCCTTCGATTGATGCGATCAAAAAACATAATGCAGATCTCGGCGTTGCCTGGGATGGCGATTACGACCGATGTTTCTTCTTTGATGAAAATGCTAATTTCATTGAAGGTTATTATATAGTTGGCATCTTGGCTAAATCAATTCTAAAGACAAATCCCGGTGAGAAAATTGTTCACGATCCGCGCTTAACTTGGAATACTGTAGATGTAGTAGAGAAAGCCGGCGGCGAAGCTGTTGTTTCCAAGAGCGGTCACGCATTCATAAAGCAAAAAATGAGGGAAGTAAACTCGATTTATGGCGGCGAAATGTCTGCTCATCATTATTTCCGAGATAATTTTTACTCAGATAGCGGTTTGATTCCGTTCCTTCTCATTTTGCAATTGATGGCTGAAGAAAATAAAACGCTATCGCAGCTCGTTGAGGAAATGGTGAAAGCTTACCCATGTTCCGGTGAAATCAATTCTACGGTAGCAAACCCGCTTGCAAAAATTGATTTGATCCAGAAAAAATACAGCGAGGGAACTTTAAATGAACTGGATGGTGTTAGTATTGAGTATCCGGAATGGAGGTTTAACGTTAGAATGAGTAACACAGAACCATTATTACGCTTGAATGTAGAAACCCGAAGAGACAAAAAATTATTAGAAGTGAAAACAAAAGAATTATTAGACTTGATTCGAGCCTAAAACCAATTTATATTTCGGACGTCAAATGACTTGAGAATAATTCAGGTCGGAGAAAAGATGCCAAACGGACAAGAAAAAGCGATAGATGTTGATAAACTGCTAAAGAATAAACTAAAGGCTGTAAGCGTAGGTTCTTTGGAAAATGCCATTTCAAAAGTAGTAAGCGAGATGGTTGGTGAAGATTATAAATGCTCAATTGGAGAAGTAAAATACACATTGTTCAGCGGTGCAGATTTTCACGTAAAGATTGAATTAAGTTACTCTCCCGAAAAATAAAGTTTGGTGGAGACTTCAGATTGGGTCATACGTCCCCCCCATCGTATGATTTGATTTGTTTCTCCACCTTTTCATTTTAAATATCCACTCAATTCCTTAATCACCAAATCAATTTCTTCTTTAGTGTTATAAAAATGTGGTGAGAAACGAATCATTCCTTGTCTAACCGCACCGTAAATTCTTTTACCTTGTAGAAACTCAAAAATCTCGTTCGATCTTTCGTGTTTGAAACTAACTATTCCAGCCCGGTTTTTCGTATCAACATTTTTAAGAATCGGCTCAATTCCTATTTCTACAAGCTGATAAATAAAATGCTCTGTGTTCTTTAGAATTCTATTTTCTACATTGTTCATTCCAAAACCAAGAAATAGATCCAGCGAAGCATCAAAAAGACAAACTCCTAAAACATTTATAGTTCCGTTCTGAAACCGCTCGGCTGTAGACTTTAGTGATAAATTGTAGTCGAGTAAGTTCCATGCATCGTTAACTGAAGCCCAGCCTACGTTCTTCTGCGTTATTCGACTTTGCAGTTCTTCAGTTAGATAAATATAAGATAGTCCTTGCGAGCTCATCAGCCACTTTTGTGTACCGCCGCAAAGAAAATCTATTTGAGATTTGGCAACATCAATTTCTACAACTCCGGTAGCTTGAATTGCATCAACGCAAAAAATGATTCCTTTCTCTTTACATAAACTTCCAATCGCATCAATATCGGCACGGTATCCGGAGAGAAACTGCACCAAACTAATTGAGACTAATTTTGTCTTAGGTGTTATGGCGTTTTCAATATCCCCAACATCAACAACTCCGTTTCGGGATTTCACCATGTCAATTTCAACACCGAGCCGTTGCAAATTTAGAAATGGATAAACATTTGAGGGAAACTCAATATCATTCAGAATTATTCTGTCTCCGGTTTGCCAATCAATTCCATTAGCTAAAATGTTAAGACCGTTGGAAACATTATCTATCCAAGCAAGACGGCTAGTTTCAGCGCCGAGTAGTTTAGCTAATTTAGTTCTGGCACTTGCATTCTTCTGCAAGAAAAAGGGAAAGTTTTCAACCATTCCGCCGCTTCTCTGGGTAGAATACTCGGCGATTCTATCTAAAACCGGTTTACTCCAGGGTCCTATCGCCGCATGATTAAAATAAACTTGATCTGTATCAAGATGAGGAAAAAGAGAACGGATTTGCTCTATCGTCATATTAACCTTTTCTATAATTTGCATTCAAAAATTAATTAAACTTTCCGATAATAGAGACAGAACAACAAGATTTGAGTCATGGAAAAAGTATTAGAGTTATCCCGTGCGTTTTATGGAGTATTGGTTCCAAGAAGATTCCGCAAAAACTTTATTAATAAAGTTGCAGAACATTTGAACGAAAGGTATTCGATAGAAACTGCTATTGGACTTGCAATAAAAGAACTAAAGCTTCGGTAAAACTGGGACGAGGTGCCTTGCCCTAGGCCGAACAAGCACCTCGTCTCGACGAACTTATTTTTTCTTCTTCTTTATGATCTCTTCCATCTGATCCATTACTTTATTCATTTTTGCCATAGTAAGATCAAATGCTTCCGATGAAAGCGGGTCTAATCCGGCTTTCTTTATCAAATCTATTGGGTAAGCAGAGCTCCCACCTTTTAGAATGTTATAGAACTTATCAACCGCAGGTTGTCCTTCGTTAACAATCTTTTCGGCAAGTGCCGTAGCGTAGATAAGTGAAGTTGAATACTGATAAACATAGTAAGTATAATTTACAAAATGAGGAATGTGTGCCCATTCGTAAGCAATGTAATCATCAACAATGCATGCGCCATTGTCATTTCCATAATAAGTCTTTACAATGTCGTAATATATTTTGCTCATATCTTCGCCGGTAAGTGGTTCACCCTTTTCAATTTTCTTATGAATTTCCCACTCAAATTCTGCAAAAGAAGTTTGCCGGAAAATTGTTGTACGGAGTAAATCCAGATAAGAACCAAGTAAGTAAAGCTTCTCTTCATCTGTTTTAACTTTATTTACCATGTAATTATTCAAAAGAGTTTCGTTTATGGTTGATGCAATTTCCGCTACAAAGGTTGCGTATTGTGCATCAACAAAAGACTGACTTTTATTGGAATAATAGCTGTGCATCGTATGTCCAAGTTCGTGCGCCAATGTTGAAACCGATTCAAAATCATCCGTCCAGTTCATCAAAATGTATGGATGCAAATCATATTGAGCGCCTGAAGAATAAGCCCCGCTTCTTTTTCCGTTAGATGGAATGTAGTCAATCCATTTTTCATCGAATGATTTCTTTACAGTGGAAACATATTCTTGTCCCATCGGTTTGAAAACATCCAGCAAAAGTTTTTGTCCCTCTTCAACATTGTATTTGAAATCTACTGATTTTACAAGAGGCACATACAAATCGTAATAATGAAGTTTATCAATACCGAGCATTTTGGCTTTTAGTTTTAAGAAGCGGTGAAGCGTTGGAAGATTTTTATGAATCTGGCTAATTAGATTTTCATAAACAGAAACCGGAATGTTATTGGAGTTAAGAGAGCTTTCGAGAACGGTTTCGTACTTTCTATTTTTAGCGTAGAAATAATCTCCGCGGACTTTACCAGCGAGATTAGCGCCAAAAGTATTTTGATATTTCTTATAATTCTCGAACATAGAACGCATAACAAGCTCGCGGTCTTTGCGGTTCTGAACTGTTCTATATTTGTTAAACGCTGCCGAGTTTAATTCTACTTGCTCGCCTTTAGATAGTTTTATTTTGGGATTGGGTTTTTCCGCGTTATAAAAGATGCTATGGAGCTCGCTCGGTGTAGATGTAATCAATCCGGCACTCGCTAATATTTCCTCTTCGCGGGCTGATAAAGTATGGGCGCGAAGACGTAAAATATCGCTTATATAAAACTTGAACTCGCTTAATTCTTTTTTCTCATCGAAGAATTTCTTGATACGCTCTGCATCCATGCTAAGTATTTCGGGATTGATGAATGAAGCTGCTTCGCCAAGCTTTGTGCCGATTGTTGTAGAAATTTGATTGAGCGATTGGTTCGCACTTATGCGTAAATCTTCATCTGCAGTACGGAAGGCGTAATCGGAAAGTTTATAGTACAATTTATAGATATCAAAATAAATACGCAGCGTTGTGTAGAAAAGCTCCGAGTTCTTACCCATTTTCCCTTGAAACGATTTCAGCGATTCTATCTGCGCTTGGATTGCTTCTTTGTCTTTGTTCCATTCATCTACACTTTTATAGATAATGGAGTTATCCCATTTATATTTTTCCGGAACATCTTTGCGTTCTTTATTCTGAGCAAAGGAAATTTGTGTTGCCATTATAATCACCAAAAAATATGAACAAATATTGTAAAACACTTTCATTGTGGTCTCCACAAAGTTAATTATTAACGGGTGAAAAATTATGAAATAAGTTCGGATAAATTGAATGGATTTGAAGAGAAAAATTTTTGACCAGAATTATGCACAAAAAAAATCCCGATCCGTAAATTGACGAACCGGGATATCTAAGTAACACTTTATACTATTGGTCTAATCTTCTTTCTTAGCGCGCAAAGAATCCCAAATCGTGTACAAGCAAAGCAAACAGAACATAACAAAGGAAAGGATTTCTGCCGAGTGAGATTCCGCCCATTCAGCCATAACCCAATTTGCTCCTGTAGAGCGAATGATAACGCTAACAACTCCCATCAATGCGCCGCCGGCTATAAATCCGGAAGCTATTAATGTTCCTCTTTCTCTGCGAGCGTTGTTTAACTCTTCATCTTTACTTCTTGTGGAGACATAATGAGAAATTAATCCACCAACCAAAAGTGGAGTGTTAATTTCTTGCGGTAAATACATACCAAGTGCAAACGCAAGAACCGGAACTTTAATCATTGCTAAAATTAGCGCGATGCATGCGCCGGCAATGTAAAGCATCCAAGGCGCCGGTTGATTTGACATTAGCGGCTGAATAATTGCAGCCATCGCGTTAGCTTGCGGGGCAGGCAATCCGCCTCCAGCAAAACCGTAAATTTTATCTAACAAAGAAATAATCCAAACTACAGTTGCTGCGGAAACAAAAGCACCAACAAATTTCCACTTCTCTTGTTTTTGTGGAGTTGAACCAAGCCAGTAACCGATTTTTAAATCCGTAACAAAAGAACCGGCAACCGACAAAGCAGTACAAACTACACCGCCTATGATTAACGCTGAAACCATTCCGGTTGGTCCGGAAAGCCCAACAGAAACTAAAATTATTGATGAAAGAACAAGTGTCATCAATGTCATTCCGGAAACCGGATTGTTGCCGGTAATAGCAATTGCATTAGCAGCAACTGTGGTGAATAAGAAAGACATAATCATTACAATTAATAAGCCGACGATTGCATGAAGAACATTAAATACAACTCCAAACAAGAAGAACACAAACAAGATTATTGCTGTAACAATTATTCCAATCACAATAATCTTCATTGATAAATCTTTTTGTGTTCGTACTTCTTCCGATGTTGTTGATTCTTTCTTTCCGGCAATTTCGTTGAAAGCTAAGGAGATTGCAGATTTAATAACACCTGATGAGCGGACGATTCCAATGAAACCGGCCATGGCAATTGCACCAATACCAATGTGGCGTACATAATTTCTAAAGATTAATTCTGCCGACATATCTTTAACAAGCAGTGTAACACCGGAGCCAATTGTTACTGTTAAACTATCACCGAAGTAAGCTATTAGCGGCACGAATACAAAGTAGGAGAGAAATGAGCCGGCAACAATTATCACAGAATACTTAAGACCGATTACATAACCAAGACCAACTACAGCAGCACTTGTGTTCAATCTGAAAACAATTTTGAATTTATCAGCGAGAACTTCGCCAACTCCAATAACACGTGAAGTAAAAATTTCTGCCCATGTTCCGAATGTTGCAACCAAGAAATCATAAACACCGCCAATCAAGCCGCTAATAACTAAAATTAGCGCGTGATTTCCACCTTTTTCTCCAGCGACTAAAATTTCTGTTGTAGCTGTTCCTTCCGGGAATGGGAGCTTGCCGTGCATTTCACTAACAAAATATTTGCGGAAGGGGATTAAGAATAAGATTCCTAAAAATCCGCCAAGCAGCGAAGCAAAAAACATCTGGAAGAAAGTGGCTTGTAAGTTCAAAATATAAATTCCGGGAAGAGTAAAAATTGCGCCGGCTACAACAGCGCCGGATGATGAACCTATTGATTGAATAATTACATTCTGCCCCAAACCATCTTTCTTTTTAAGTAAGTTGGTTAAACCAACTGCAAGAATCGCGATTGGAATAGCGGCTTCAAAAACTTGTCCTACTTTTAAACCCAAGTAGGCGGCTGCGGCGGAAAAAACAACCGCCATTAAAATTCCGGTTACTACAGAATAAGTATTTACTTCGGGATAAATTTTTGCCGGCGACATTATAGGGACATATTGTTCGCCCGGTTTTAATTCGGTATAAGCGTTGGATGGTAATCCGCTTGAAGCTGGAGTTTCGTGTGAACTCATTTGTTTTCTCCGTTACTATGCTTTGTAAATAAATGGCACGCAGATTAAACTGATCGAACTGATTATAACTGATTAATCCGTTTTTATCCCCGTCTTGTACGACGGAGTCGGGCGGGCGTTTAATCAGTTCAATCCGCGTTCTATTTTTTAGTTATACACTATGAGGAATCATGTAAACAATTAACATCAAGATTGCGGCAAGTACCGCAAAAAGTTTAGGCATAAGATTTTTCTTGATCATGTAAAAAGCGACTAACCAGCCTACAAACGCGATCAAAGTTTTATTATCCGTTATATCATTGCCATAAGGAAATCCGCCCCACATTTCTCCAAATGCGTAGCCGTTCATTGCGAAGCCTAATGGAAATCCTCCTATGAATAGAACAATCAAAGTCCAAACTGTTAGCTTATATAAGTTAGCTGTTTTGTTGAATGCTTCGATAGCCGTTCTTGTAGAAAGAAGCATGGCACCAAACATTGCAATTATATGAGGAATCAAAACCCAACCAGGAACATCATCTTTAAAACGAATGACTATAACTCTTTCACCCGGGATAGTAACTTCTTCACTTCCTTTTTGGAGTTTTACAAAGTATTCCCACTTCTGAAGTTTTTGACGAGCCGGTAATTCACCTTTCAGAACTTTGTCTCCCGTCATCTTCAAGAAAGAAAAATCTCCTTTGTTGAGATACGGACGCCAGAATAACTCGCCGGAGATTTCGGAATCGTTAGTTTCTATCTCTACAGAATAATTGGAAGAAGAAACGTGGCTACGTTCCAATTTATACTTAATCTCTTTTCCCGCGAGAGTAACTTTACCGCTTTTCGGGTACGATGGTCCGGTCACTCTTTGGTAAATAGCAGAGCCCGCTGTAATAAGAAATGCTAACACCCAGAATAAAATAGTTCTTTTCATATCTCGTTCATTTTTGTTTGAAATATTGGCTCAAACTTAAGGAATGAAATCGTATCCAACAATCCTTTTTTCTTGCCGGCTGGCTTGAAAATGTAACCGAAACTCCCGCGATTGAGAACAACAGATGGAAATCTTTTTTATTTTGCAGTTAGTTAAATGAGGATTAAATGATAGATAAAGAAAAATTTATTGTAGAATCTCTTAAAGAGAGCTCGGAAGTAAAATTAAAAATTGAAAATGCGTGCAAAGCTGAAATTCTTGTTGCTGTACAAAGTTTAGTAGATTCATTCCGAAACGGTAAAAAGTTGTTGCTATGCGGAAATGGGGGCAGCGCTGCCGATTGCCAGCACATCGCAGCAGAGTTTGTGATTAGATTGAGCCATCACATTCAGCGCCCTTCGCTTCCGGCAATTGCGTTAACAACTGATACTTCAAATCTAACCGCCGGCGGAAATGACATAGGCTGGGAAAATGTATTTGCCCGCAGCATAGAAGGATTGGGCAACGCAGGCGATGTTTTGATTGCAATTTCTACAAGCGGAAATTCACCGAACATTATCAAAGCTGTTGAACAAGCTAAATCAAAAAATATTTTTGTAGTTGGATTCTTAGGCGGAACCGGCGGTAAACTGAAAGACAAAGTTGATCTGCCGATTGTTATTCCATCAGCTAATACACAAAGAATTCAAGAAGGACATATTACCGTTGCGCATATTATATGCGAGCTGGTTGAGACAGAATTGTTTACTTGAGTTTTAGTGAAAAGTTTTTGTATTTCCAATAGGTTAAAACACGTACAGGTGGGATTTTTATTTGGTAAGCTCTGATAGAATAATTGCTGAGGCAATAGCTACATTAAGTGATTCAGCATTCCCTTTTCTTGGTATTGTAATTTTGTTATCGCAAAGACTAAGCAGCTCATCAGTTGGACCGTTAGCTTCATTAGCCATTACTAAAACCAATTTTGAATGCTTGGTGAAATTGTAAATGTTTTCTCCAGTAAGATCAGCACAGCAGATTTGATATTCCTTGGCTTTCTGCTCCTCTAACTGCTGATAAAAATTCTTGCTCTCAAAAACGTTTAGATGAAATACTGAGCCGGCAGATGCCCGAATAACTTTTGGGTTATAAATTTCAGCACAGTTTTCGCTTAGCAAAATTGATGAAACACCAAACCAGTCGCTGCTTCTTATAATCGTTCCCAGGTTTCCCGGATCGTTTATGTTTTCAAGAGCTACAATCAACTCTCCTTTGGGCTCTTTGTCCTTATCATCATCGTTATAAAAAACAGCTATTACTTCTTGGGGTGTCTTTACATCTGCTAATCGGCAAAGATCTTCCCTTCTCACTTCTTCAATACGAAAAACTTTCTTCCTAAGAGATTCAACGAATTCTTCTTCTTTTTCACTAACAGCGTTTGTATAAAAAATTGCTTCGCAGTAATAACCGGATGATATAGCTTCTCCAATTAACTTTATTCCTTCAACCAAGAATTTAGCTTCTTCCATGCGGCTCTTTTTCAAAGTTAAGGAGGTGTAATATTTTAGTTCAGCTCTGGTCATTGTTCCAAAAGGTTTTGAACAAATATAGAAATTTTGAAAGACTAAATTTTCTTGCCGCTGCTCTGTAGAATTATTGCGCAGTATTGGGATTTTATATTAGATTTGCCACGCAATTTTGAAAGCATTGTTTAATGCTGGCGTAGCTCAACTGGTAGAGCAGCTGACTTGTAATCAGCAGGTTGCGGGTTCGAGTCCCATCGCCAGCTCACTAAAAGCCTCAAAACACTTCGTTTTGGGGCTTTTTTGTTTCTGTAAGTTTGAAATGTCACTCTGATTTCACAGATAAAGTAGGGACTTTAGTAGGGACTTTTCGAGTCCATATCCTTTATTCTACCAAACATTATTTTTATAAGAACACCTTCAAGTAAGCTCATGGATACCGCACCAATTAACCTATCCGATGTTCAAAAGAACAAATATTAATCTCTTTACGGCTTCGAACTTTTTTCATTTCCAATATAGTGAAATAGCAAAATATGAGAAAGAACCGGAAGCCCCCCACTAAACGCGGGATAAACCTAAGCAGCTTCCGATTTTGCGATTGCTTCTGTTTGGGAAATATCAAATACAACCGCTGTAAAAAAGAATGGTGTTTCATCATCGGCAGATACTTCCGCTGAGTTTTCAGATTCTTCTTTGGTTTTGGAAGGAACGAAGATGTAAAAACCATGTTCCCCCTTACGAACCGAACGACCAGCCTTTTGCCATTGTTTATATCCACCAACAATTGAAAAGTTTAACTCTGATTGAGCAACTAAAAAACACTGATTGTGAGCAGTAAGCGAATGCCCTTCAACAGTAACTATTCCAAATTTGTCTGCTATTGCTTGACGTTGTTTTTCTGTCATTTCCGAAAGTGTTTTACGAATCCGGATTATCTTTTCTTTTTTCTCTTTGCGGTACTGTTCTTTTCGTTCTTGTGTAAGCATGACTAACCTCTTTAGTTTTTGAAAAATGAAAGCTCTTTTGATTTTGTTGATTTTGGTGAACGGAGAAAAGCTGAGAGTTTGGAACAGAAGAAGTTGAAAAACTCTGTTGCTTCTTTTTGTGTTGAAAATTGGAAAGGATATAACTTGCCGTTTGGAGCCATTACTTTGACAAGGAAACTGTTTTGAAACTCTGCTAAAACAACCAACCAGCCACCAATGCGCTTTTTAGCGATGAAAGGAAGCGGCATAACTACACCCTAAAAGAATTAACTGTTTGATTAAAAGCTTGAAGCAAAACCGAAGGAGTAGAAGCAAGAGGAAGAGTTTTTAAGATTTTAGAAACATTATTTACCCGATTACGTACTTGAACGAGATGACACGAAGGAGTAGAAACAAGATAAAAAGTGTAACTGCACTTAGTAACTATGTGTAAGGTTTTGTTTTGCATTGGCAGTGCCTTTTATGCTGTGTAAAAAAAATGTTTTTGCCAGACGCAAAGGATTACCAATGGCGACCCCGCTTGCGGGGGAGTTAAAAGCCGTAAAGGTGGCAGTACAAGGGCGAAGGCTTGTGCGCTTTTTAATGAGCGTAAGCGAATGAAAAAAGCAAGCACAAACGAGCTTGTATAACCCTTGACGGCCGGATTCCTTTACCGGCTTAAATTGTAAAGCGGTATGGCAAAAACAATGCTTTTAGATAACAGCCAAGCCAAGCCGAAGGCTGGCAAGCTGTGAACCAAAAAGCTTCACAAGTGAAAAGGTTTGGATGAAAGAACGAAGAGAATGAAGACAAACTTTTTTGCTCAGATGTATGAGTAAATAGTTTAAGCGGTGGAAGAATCAAAACAATTACGCACAAATTATTTACGAATGCCTTTATGATTTTTGTAAACGTGCTTTTATGTCTTTAATGGAAGTGCGGAGTGTGAGTTGAATGAAATGAAGCGAATCATTACGCGGCTTAGATTTGTGAGCGCATATTTTAAGTGTTGATGAACGACTTATGAAATGCGAGTGAAGAGACACGCAAATTATGCGGGAATATTTTCTGGTTGCACGAAAATATTAGAATAATTACTTTCATAGTGAGTTTAATAACAGCAATGTTATTAACACTTCAGACCCAGACGTTCCCCCCAGCCTTTGGGTTTTTTATTTCCTAAAATCGAACGACGAATGAAGTGAACGAGTATTAGAATTATAAATTGGCTCTGAACGAAATGAGGAGTTTATAATATTGACGAATGCCAAAGGAGGAAATCCCGACTGAAAACATCGGGATAAATTCCGAAGATCAAAAAGACAATTCTACCAAACTGAAAATTTAACAACAATATGTATTATATAAGAAAAGAATTTATTTCGTACCCGAAGATGAATAATTCATATCTGTTACAATGCCGCTTTTATTAAAAGTAATAACTAAACGTTTAGAAGTGAACAAGAGGTTAAGCATTGCTTCTTTATTTTTAGAACATGAGTACCTAATCTCTCTGCTGTTGACATCACTAGAAAGCGGGTACTGATACATTTCGTTAGGATCACCCATTATCTTTAATACATAATCATAAGTTGTTTCACCTTGTTTGATCTGACTAATCTTTGATTCGTCAAAATCAAGTGCATCTTCATCGTAGGTACTCATGAATTTATAACCTACCAATACATTATTGAAGTAGCAAAATGCCATTGCACGAAATGAAATGGCTCCCCCATATACAGCTGGCAAAGCTGAGCCGTAAACATAATATGACAATGTTTCTACAGTTTCTGAATTTTTAATAACAACACCAATTCTTTTGTCCATTGGATCACCGAACTTTTGAATAGTTTCCGAAGGAGTGGTTTTACCTAGAAATAGTGAATTGAGAGTAGGTCTTTCGAAATTGCTGCCTGTGGAGCAACTGATTATTAGTGGTGTAGAAAGGAGAATAAACAGATAACTTATTTTATGTTTTTTCTCCATAATATTTTCTCCTTGAAAACTAATTATCCATTTCGATTAAATTATTTCAGTGATAATGCAACCAAGAAATATGTCACAACATTAATTGATTTTAATTACTTAGCAGCTCCAAATTCTCAAATGTTTCAAACAGATGATCGTAGAATAAATCCGCTAAAGAGTTTCGCTGACTATCTATGCTACGAAACCAATGAAACCCACTAATTTGGTCATTAATAACAAAGGGAAAACTAACATTGTCAAAAACAACACCCATAGGAGGATATGCTGATGACTGACGAGTGTTGAGATCAATATCATATGATAAAAAAGAATCCACAGTTAATGAATATCTAGGGAACCACCACCAAATAATTGTAAACCCAAGTTCTGGTTTTGAAAGAGTATAAATCGTTGCAGTTGGACCTAGTAAAGTAACAAAGGTTGAAAGCACTTGTTTCCCGACACTAACATACTCCAAATTCTTGATCGAGATTGACATGTAATGGTCTTTGGCGCCATTATTAAGAAAAACGCGGAACAAATGTTTTCCAACGTTAAAATCTTTAATAAATCCATCTACTCTTTCAGTTATTGCTTTAATAGTTTCTTTATCTACTGATTCATCAAACGTAATCTTTAGTTCAATTTTATCAGTTATTTTCTTATGATCAACAGCTAAACGAGGTGCAGTACAACCGATTAATAAACAAGCGAGAAATACAGCACATAGAATATTTTTGCGCATATTAGCTCCTAACGATTGATACACCTTTCTTTAGATCTATCTAAGCCTAGCCAAAATAGTTCTAAAAATTTACCGCTTGTTATCTTAAGTGGACGCTTCCCAGTCCATTTATCTTTTGAAAACCAATAAGAATGATTTATTAAATAAAAGCAAAATCGAAAAATTAGTTAGTTAGCTTAACTTTTAATTTACCCACAACTAGATACAAATCTTAAGAGTGGGATCTATCGGCTTTTATATAGTTGACTTAAGATTCCAAAAAATCTGGCGGATATTTAATACAGTATATTTTTCTGTAAGAATCTATTTGGAAAAGGAATTTCGCAGTTAGAGGATTCTCGGAAGTTGAATTAATGGGAACCCCGTGAAAGTGTTATAAAGTTAATTTATTAGGATGTTTATGTCAAGGGGAAGAAAATAAAGCAGGGAGAATTGTAGAGACAAATAAACTGAGGAGCCTCGAAGGATGAATAGCTCAGATTATTTTGTAGAAGCCGGACCAGATTAAGATTGTGGAGTAAAAGAAGAGCGGCGAAGAGCCGCTCTTAAACCTCACCCTTCCCTCTACTTAGTAAGGAGAGGGTTAAAGGTTAAACTGAAGTTTTGGAATATGTGGAAGAGTTCTGAACAACTTTACCCGCAGCATCCTTGGATGCTACCGCAAGTAGCAAAACTGAATCTTGGTACTTTGCAGCAGTGTTTACTTGAACGATGTTGAAATCAATCTGCAAGTTGTAGTTCTGCGCAAAGTTGAATCCGCTTACCTCTTTGTTCAATGCAACAATCTGGAAATCCGGATCTGTTGGATTAACCGGATTGGAATAAACTACCAGAGCATTTGCAGAAAGAGCGGTCTCTTCTGCACCAAAGATTGCAGTTGTGTTTAATGCACTGATTGATGCCGTGATCTTATCAGCTGCTACTTCTGCTGCTGTTACCGGCAACGCAAAGCCTTCCGGAGTGAGAATGTTCTGCTCGGTTGGTTTTGTTGTTGTGGAAAATGAGAAGTTAGCTTTGAAGATGGCATTGAAGACAGAAATACCAGATGCCTTTGCTTTCTTCCAAATCTCTTCCAGAGAAGGAAGTGAAAGAACATTCTTTGCAAAGTTTGCTGTTACTGCAAACTTAGAACGGACAGTTAAGGCTGCCGGGTCTTGACTAGCGTTAAAGCTAGATGGACGAGCAGCCAAGATTGTTTGACCGTTTACGGTTCGTGCGGAAAGATTACCCAATCTTCCGCTCAGGTTGCCGATTACGTTACCAGATACTAAAGCCATTTGATACCTCCTTGATGAATTGATAATTGCAAATTGAGAATTGAGAATTAATCTCGGATGCAATCATATAAGTTGAGAGTAAGGAGATCACTGTAATAATGGGAAAGCAAAAATGAATGAAAAGTCCATCGGGTCACAAGGCTTGGCAGAGGCTAGTTAGAGGCTGGATAGAGGCTTGGTATGTGCTGAGTTTTGATTTAAAGACATAGAACTACTTTATGTAACCGTAAATTGGTTTGTTGGTTCGTTTGCGGAATAAAATATTGTTAATAGCATAATAGGAAAGGTGATGTCTTTCGGAGAGTATGAAGATGGATTCAATTTGGTGATATGTTTTCCGCAATTCTAGGTATTCGGATTGGATTACTAGGTTCCGGAGAACCAATTCGTTTATTAAGCCATAGGAATGCATTTCCTTGAACAAACGGTTGGATTGAATTTTGTCGATATCTAAAGGACATTTATTCATTACTCCAAATGCCTAATTTCTTTTTCATTGCTGTATTTCTGAGATTGTAGAATAAAGCATAGTAACGTTTTTCTTTTGTGTAATAACTGATTCGCGCTAATCCATTCTTGAGTAATTCTGTTTGAACGAAAACTGAATCCTTCCCTTTTGAATCTACCAACCAAACGTAAGCGAGTATTCTTCCGAACATATCGAATGCTTTTCCATCGAAAACTAGCTTCACTGTTTTGTGTTCGATTAGTGATCTGGTTTTTTCTAATGCCTCATTGGAAAATGATTCGGCCGGTTTGTTGTATCTGGATATTTCCGGGCAATCAACACCAAGCATTCTTACACGTTGCGAGTCAGAAAGAACGAATGTATCTCCATCAATAACACGAGAGACGTAAACCATTCTTGAGTAGTTGTAGGGAAAGGAGAAGTAGGGATTTTGACCAATCAACTGCGTTGAGATTAAGAATAAGAGTAAGATGATTTTTGAACACATAGTTGTAATTCCTTTTTGGGAAAACATAATTGATATTGTGAAAGTGTGCAACGCTCGATGTTTATGATTTGTTTTCTTTTGTTTGTGAAGAAGCAGATAAATGAAGCGAGTTTGTTTTTAAGCGTGCTCTATGTTCTTTTAGCTTGTCCATCGGACTCCTTCGGAGATACAAAAGAAACAGCACTTGCAATAAAATGAAGTGTCAACTTTTCTTTTCAAAGAAAAGGTTGCAAAAGAAAGTTGCACTTAAAAAGAATTACTAAATCTTCACTTCGTTCCGGGAAGAAAAACAAACTCTTCCCGATATGGATTATATATATCGGGACTCAAACATGTTTTTCTTCTTTTCCTTCACTCCGTTCAGATTTTTAACGCAATTCTTTTAATGTGCGTGGAAACGCATAAACTCTATTTTGTTATGTACTAACGAAAAATGATTGGTTATGAAAGCCAAGGACAAAGAAGTGGAGCGAAGTGTGGGCGTGAGGCATAGCCGCCGCCCTAAACGAGCGACATAAAAGCATGTAAGCGAATGAAGGTGTGCGAGGAACGAGCCACTGGAATGAGCGATGATGAGGCGTTTAGTATTTCTTTGTGCCGAGTTTATATAATGCAACATTATGTTGCTGGTTTGGAATTGATATAATAAGCAAAGTAGTTTGATAAAGCCGGACAAAGTATCATTCCGAGTAAATGATTAAAAAACAAACAGTTACGAAAAAAAGCGAAATTTTGAGGTTTGAGACAACATGCCGAAAAAAACAAGATTTTGCATTTAGTTTGAGACAAACAAAAAACGCAAATTTTTACCTTTTAACAAGTATTTAAGCACTGGTTGCACGCTCTTTATGTCTTTCTTCATTTTGTGTTTCTGGATTTTGCATTTTTAGCTTATTTAGCTCACTTTGCAAGCGTTCATTTTCTTCAATAAGTGTTTGGTAGTTTGCGATTACCCCCCCTAGTAGCCCAATTTCTTTGTAATGCCCTTCTTTTGCTAGCCTTTGAAATAGTTCTGTGAATGAGTCAAGATAACTTTGAGGCAAATATGGAGCCTGTGCGTCTTTAACATGGAAGGGTTCGCCGTTTATCAGATATTCATAAGGTACATCGCACAATTGAGCGATTTTCTTAACATTGTCAATGCTGATTTCCCTTCTTCCTTTTATGTAGTTCACCATTGAATCTTCTGATATACCAATTTTCTCTGCTACAAATTTCTGCTTAAAGCCTTTTTTCTTTATAGCTTCTCTAATTCTTGCCCCGATCTCGGTATAATTCATCAATACTCCTTGACGCACTTTTTGAATAAAAGTCCGACGCTAAGAACGACACTTATTGTTAGAAAACAGCCTAAAAACGTAATTCAATAAAAAAAAGTCCGACACAAATAAGATTTTTCTTGCATTCATCCGACAATCGTCGTATTATTGCGATAGAAATAACGCTAATATTTAAAAGGAAATCATCATGTCTAAAGCTCTCGATAAAAAACTTATTAAAATCTCGGTACTAGCCGAAAGAATTGGAATATCTCAGTCCTATGCTTCGGAAATAGTTAACGGTATCAAAACCGGACCGAAAGCACAGAAGTGGTTGAAAAAAATGATTGAAGAATCTAAAAGAACTACCAGCCACTTGGCTGCTTAATTATAGTGCAAAGATAAGTACCATAAGCAAACAATGGAAGTAAAACATTAAGGAATAATTTTAATGTATGCCAGGACATCGCTTAAAAATGCAATTCAGCAAACCATCCTTAGAAACCAAAAAACAGTGGATCATATTGCTGATGAAATTGGGAGGAGTTCGAACAGCGTATATAAGTACGGCATTGAAGGAGAAGCCGGAAGTGATATGCCAATTTCTCTATTAATACCAATTATGAAGGCTGCTGATAATTATTCAATACTTAAGTACATAGCTCACATTTGCGGATATATTCTTATAAAGACACCAACAGCAAAGAAAACAAAAAAAGACGAGATAGAACTTGTTGATGAATATCAGACGGCAACTGTTAACTCATTAAAAATCTTAAAGGATTTTTTAATGAAGCCAACGCTTGAGAGATATACAATGCTTAACGCAAGCTTGCTAAACGTAATGGAGCTTTGTTCTTCAAATCAAAAGTATGCTAATAAGAAGTTAAGCGGTCAATTGGAGATGGATTATGCCGACCAACGTTAAGGATTGGTTTACTGCAAAAGAAATAGCTGGATTATTAAATGTTTCTGAGCGCACTATTCAACGAAGGACTAAACAGTTTGAAACAAAGATTGAGAAAGGACTAGGAGGGAAAAAATATTTGTATTCATTCAATTCGCTACCTCCAATAGCAAAATCCACCCTTCTAAAACAACACAGCACAGAACAACAATTAACTCTTACAAATGCTGAAGATGATTTGAATTTGTATTCGAACTTGAAGCCGTGGGAACGGAAATACATTGACTTTATTATTCCAATTTTGAAAGCAAGTGAGGGATTAAAGGGCAAAGAACTTGATGCTTTTCTTGTTCAACAAAAAAATAGTTGCAGCGGAAAAAACAGAAGCGGATTGAGTATAGGAAACTTCTACAAAATCCGGAACAGATATGAGCGTGAAGGATTGAGAGGTGTTATTCCCGGGTATGGAAAAAATGAAGGTGCGACGATTATTGAGGAAGAGAGTTATTTGTTCTTCCGGGACATATACTTAAAAGAAAAAGGTACAAGCGCGGAGAATTGCTGGATAGCTACTAAAGGTGAATGGATTAGAACTCATGCCGGTGAAATACCGGAAAACTTTCCCTCACCGAATTCCTTTTTGAGGCTATTGCAACAGCGCGAGCCGGAATCTGTAATTGCTTACGCACGCAAAGGTGAAGCATACTGGAACCGGTACTACGGCAATTTTGATGAAAGAATATATGATGGAATTGCACCGGGAAGTGTTTGGGTTGGCGACCACATGCAAATTAACACAGCCGTGTTTAATATGCTTCCGGACAGCATTAGAGCGGATGTTGAGAAGCTTATAAGATTTGATAAAACAAACAAGCCGGTGTTCCCGTGGATTACTGTATGGTGCGATTTTGTTACCGGCAAATGGATGGGTTGGAATTTACATGCGGAAGCCCCCAACAGCGACCACATATTTGCCGCTTTTCTTGATGGAGTAGAGAGAAATGATAATGAAATACCAAACGAGATCTACATTGATAACGGTAAGGATTACAGAAGCAAGGATTTCTCTTCCGGCAGGCAGAAAAAAATAAAAGTACAAATAGATGAACAAAGAACAACATCACTAATGTCCATTCTTGGAATTATTGTTCACTTCGCTCTTCCGTACAATCCCCAAACAAAAATAATTGAAAGAACATTTGATACAGTGCAAGAATGGTTAGACCAAGGACTGCCCGGCTACCGTGGAAGAAACACGAGCGACAGACCGGAAGCTTTAGCAGAACAAATTAAGCGTGGTGAAATTCTTGATTACGCTGAGTACAGCAACTTGATAGATTACTTTATTGAAAATGTTTTTAACGAAGCAATTAGCAACGGGAAAAATATGTTAGGCAAAAGCAGAAATGAAGCTTTTGCGGAAGGTTACAAGCCTCTACGACAAGTAAGTGATGAAGCTTTGAAAATGATGTGCATGCGAGTGAGTGATGTTTACACGATTGGAAGAAATGGAGTAACTGTAAACCAACTGTTTAGAATTTATTACTACTCGGCATGGATGATACCTCTGAAGGGAAAGAAAGTTTATTTAAGAAGACACCCGAAGAAATACCAGATTGCCTACGTTTTTGAATATGCCGGGAAGGATATTGAAGGACGTTACTTGGGTAAAGCTCTCCTAAATATTATGGATACAGCCGCACTTGCCAAAACAGACCTTGAGAAACACCAATTAAGAGTAGTTGAAAAAGCAAAACGATTTGAAAAGAAATATGTAAAGGAAGCGGCAAAAACTAATCCGGTGGACCCGCGGAGATATGTTGAAAATCTTGCTGCCGGTAGAGCTGCCGAAGCGAATAACTACAACAGAAGTATGAAGCGAGGCAATGTAGTTGTAAAAACAAGTTATGATGAATTAGTGCAGCAAGATAATGAAATGAAGAAGACCGGTACTTATGGTTTTGATGTAAGTAAAGTAGAGAACAACGGTAAGAAGGAAACAAAAATATTCACCTTCTTTAGTGAGAAGGAAGAGTTTGAAAAGAGAAATAAAAAAGGCGATGCCTCAGACACATCGCCAAATTCTTAAAACACAACAGGAGTGATCATGGAAACAACACAACAGCAAAGTGTGATTGAAGAACTAGAGCAATTTATTAAGCGGACGGGAATAAGTCAAACTAAGGTGATGAAGAGTTTTTCATTTTCTACCGCGACTTACATCTCTTTGCGCGACGGTACTTGGGCTGGCAAAGACTTGAAGATAAAAGAAAAATATCTGAAAGAGATTAGAGTATTCCTGGACTCTGAAAAAGAACGGCTTGAAGATGAAATAGGAAGAGCCCGCATTCCGTTTCATCCAACTTATAACTACAAAGTGTTTAGAGAGACGGCTGCAATATGCGAGAAGTATATGGAAATTGGAGTTGTAACCGGAGCTCCTCGTTTTGGTAAAACCCGCGCTGCAAAAAAGTACAAAGAGGATCATCCTTCTACAATTTACATTGAGCTTAGAAGAACATTTACAACAAACATTTTAATAAGAAAACTGTTTGAAGCTGTTGGTGGAAACGGCAGAGTTACAAAATCCGGAAGCCAGAAAGTGTACCCGGTATTGGATGATATGGTTTCTTTTATTGTAGAAAAACTGAAAGGAAGTAAGCGGCTTTTAATCTTTGACCAAATGGAGTACGCAAGCTACAAGGGTATTGATACGATAAGATCAATTTGGGATGAATGTTTGGATGCAAACGGTAACGGAACAATTGGAGTATTATTTACCGGACTGGAAGATTTAATCTATCAATTGAAAAACTTTCCGCAACTGCACGGGCGCATAAGCTGGTATAGAAAGCTTGGTGTTTATCAAGATGAAAACGATGACGAAATACCACGCGGAATGACAGATGAAGATGTTGAGATGTTTGTTCTTTCCGTATTTCCTAAAGCGACGAGTAAAATAATAAATGATTTTGCCGAAGCCGGAGAGTACAACCCGGGTTACCTAAAGAAAATTCTTGATAGAGGTTTACGCTTGAGCGAAGTGAACAAACTTCCGTTAAGTAAAGAACTGATTTTGAAAGCTTGTAAATCAGCAAAACTACCTTGAGGTGAATGATGACATTAACTGAATGGAAAGATGCAACTAGGCAAGCAATACTCAGCACAGCTTCATGTTTTAAACCAAAAGAAATTGATGTGTTGTTTGATTTTCTTGAAACTGTAACTGAAGATGATTTGAATAAAACTCCTCATGTAAAAAAAGAAAATGATAGTGAGGTTGCCAATGAGAATAATTAGTGCTTTCGGAAAGAAGCAAGGTAATGTTTACGTACAGCTTGAAGCAACTCCGGCTGAATGGAATTTAATACTTATCCAGACGGGTGGAAAAAATCTTATTGAAGATATAGTTGAATTGAAGCAGAGCAATACTTTCTTAACTCAACAGAATCACGATTTAGACGCTAGATGTTCTGAGTTCCAAAAAGAAATTATGCGACTGAGGAAACACAATGGCTAAGAAGAAAAAGAAAATCGTTCACTTAAATTATGCTGATTGCATAGGGACTCTCTGCGGGACTAAGAAATGGAGTTATGCAATTATTACAATTATGCCGGAAATGATTTTGAAATTTATCGGTCAATGTCCGGTGAATGAAAGATACTGCCACAAATGCAAACACATTCACAAACTAAATCTTGTAAAGGTGAAGTGATGGCAGATAGAAAACTAAAACTGAAAAAGATCACGATAGAAATTAACCATGCAGAGATCTTCGAAGTAATGTTCTCATTCTCTTTTTTAATCTCTCCTCATTGCATGTACAAAAAGGAAGCAAAGGATAAGCTGAAAGCATTTGCAGTAAAGCTGTTTAGAAAATCCTTCACCAAATATGAAAAGCTGTATCTGCTTTACATGAGTGATAACAGAGAGCTGCATCAAATAGCTAAAGCCGCCAGTTCCAAATTGTACAGAGATTTTGAGAAAATTAAAGCTAAGGGAATTCCGCAATGGGATGCAGCAAAGAAGAAACAGTTAGAGGCTAAAGATGAGTAACATAATTAATGAATTGAGAATACCAGATGTAACCTTTGCAGATGTGATGAGACAGATGCGGCAAAATTGTCCGGCAAGAAGTTTGTACCAAAGCGCGGTTGATTTTATTGATCTGATGGCAATTACAAGTGTTCACTGCAAAACACAAAAGCATAAAGAAGAAGTTGTAGTAAAGATTCGGCTGGCAGCATTGTTAACCGGCGACCACACAAGATTTAGAAGGAATTAACAGCTATGGCAAACGCACCGGTTGAAGAATTTACACAAGAAGAGAAACAGCATCTGCAAAAGATTGAACCGCTACTAAACAAACTTACTTACAGCGAGTTAGTAGCAGTTGCCGGAATGTTCATTGTTAAGAAGCAGCTGCATAATGCAAAACAAATGATTACTGCAATCATAAACGGAAGAGGCAAATGATGCATCAATACATGATCTCCGTAACTACCATGAAATGCGTTTCAACAGTTCAGATTAAATACAACGATGAGTATGTAGTAACAAACAGCAACTGGAAAGAAGGAAGAGAAATCTTTCCGGTTGGAGCAATTATAAAAGGTGTTTACCGGATAATTAAAAAGCGATTAATAAAAAGATTCCCTGTACTGAAACTAAAAACCAATTAAACCAAAAGGAGTATTTATGACAAACGAAGCTGCTACACAAAATTATGAATCTCAGATGCGGTTCTTAAAAACTTACGCCGATTCATTCGAGCAGAAAAAAGATATGGCTGCAAAGCTTGAAGTTGAACTGGATCAAGTTAAACCGGCTGCTGAACGCGCGCAAAAAATCATGAAGGAACTAGGCGAGTTGAAAAAATCTATCCGCTTGGATGAAAGCTTCCTTATCAGCATGACGCAAATGGTAGAACGCAACACCGGCGAACCGATTACAAACGGACCGTTGTTTGAGAAGCAGAAATCAGAAGTAAGTAATCAGCAAACAGTTAATTAATAGAAACCCATAATAACATGAATAGATCGAAATCAAATCCAAGTGCGCCGCCAAACGAAACTGGCATAAGTTCGTTGACATTCTGGAAAGACGGAAACACGGGTATAAAGTGCGCTGGTAACGGAAGAGATTTCTGACAGCCGGGAAAGACCGGCAAAATTTTAACTAACAAAGGAGCAACAATGAAAAAGAAAAAATGGATTGATGAAGCGGGAAATGAAATACCGGCGCATCGGATTACTGTAGCAGAAAAGATAGCAGAGAAACATTCGTTTTATCTTTTCGGTTTAGCAATAAATGTGAATGAACAACTCCGGCTTATTAAGGAAGCTGTTCTCAGTTGCAGCAACGAAGTATATGATGCTGTAATGACTGAAAACGGCATTGACGTAAGCAAGCGGAAGGGAAATTTTACTTGGTTCAGTTTTGACAGAAGCATCAAAATTGAAGTTGCAATCAACGAATTAGTAGTGTTTGATGATGTTACAATAACCGCTTGCAGAGAAAAACTGATGCAGTTCTTAAAGAAGTCTTTGAATTCTACGCAAGAATTTATTAAGGACTTGATACTCGACGCATTCCAAACACGCGCCGGTAAGTTAGACACGAAGAAAATAATGTATCTGTTGAAGTATGAAGATAAAATAAAAGACCAGCTTTACAGCGATGCGATGGAACTCTTGAAAAAGAGCATCCGCAAACCTTCTAAAAAAACATACTACCGGATATGGAAAAGGAATAGTTCCGGCGAGTATGACAACATCGAATTAAACTTTTCTTCCATTTGAGGAAGTGATGAAAGAACAACTAACAGCAATCCGTGATGAAATACGGGCACTGCACATGAAGGTTGCCAAGATAAAACAGAATGAATACTCTACAATTTACAACAATGGCGATGTTAAGTATTTCGAAGAGATTCAAGGACACTTGGCAATGTCCTCTGCCGCAATTTCAACATTTGTAGAACACTTGGACGCGGAAACAGAAAGTAAAAAACGCTTTGCCACAATTGATAAGGCAGATGAAAATGAAAGCCAACTACAAACAGATTCAGTTAATTAAAATTGCTCAGAAGAAGCTTGGTATTGATAACGATACCAAGCTTGAGCAATACGGCTTCTATGGTGTTACAACCAGCAAAGATTTAACACCGGAACAAGCAGATGATTTAATTGCTTCTTACGAGCGTGCCGGTTTTGTTGTTTACACGCAGCCTAAAACCGATGCGGAATTAAAAAACATTGAAATGTACGGCGTTGGAAAAGACAAATATAGAACTCTTGATTCACGTTCCAGAGATTTTGCGCGCTCCAGCAAACTTAGAAAAATTGAAGCGTTGTGGCGGGAAGCTTCCGAATCAAAAACAGATGATTCTTTGAGAATTTTTATTCAGAACAAAACCGGAGTCTCTCACATTACAATGTTGTTCAACGAGCAAGCGGACTCCATTATTACCGCGCTTGAAGCGATGAGGGATAGAAAGCGTGAGCGCAGTAAAATAAAAATGAGAGCCGCAAGATGAAAGTGAGACCGGGTGTAACCAGCGAGAAGTACAGAAACATGTCTTTTGAAGAGGTGATGAATAATCTAAGCAATAGACAAGCTGCTGTATACAATATGATTCTTGAATTCGGGCCAGTGACGTTAGAAGATACTGCGAAACTGATGAATGTAGAAAAGAATTGTATCTCCGGAAGATTTACTGAATTAAATGATATTGGCTTAATTGAGGTTGTTGGTGAAGACTTTAACGAAGCACGAAATAGAAAAATTGGTTTATACAAAGTAAAAAAGTGGGACCCGCAATTTTCTTTTCAGTTTGGAAGAGCTTAACTAATGCAATGTGCCAACTGCAAAATGGATTTGAATGAAGATAAAAACATAAAGGGTTTTTATACTCAGCAGAATCCTCACTTCGGCAGAGCGTACCGGCAGTCCGGCTATGTTTGCGGAAACTGCGGATACCACAATACTCTATTTCACATTCCAATTAGAATTCCATTCATTAGAACAATGGCAGAGTATGAAAAGCTTGATTCGCTTGTAAAAGAGTTTAGTGAAAAAGCAATTGAGTTCTTAAAGAGCCATCAGAAAAATAAAAACCAGCAAGAATTGTTTGAGGAAACATGAACGAGTTTGTTAGCATGATAGAGCGGATTAAGGAAGATGCAAGAACGCTTTTGCAAAATGATTCATTGAAGTTAAAGCGTGCAATAATACGCGAAATAGATTATCTGTGGCATGCTTACAGCAAGCAATATGATTTTGGTAACATTGAAAAGTTCGCAGATTATATTTTTAATTTCTTAAAGATACCCGCCGTAAACCGGAATGAAATACTGAAAGATTTAAGAGAAGCGCAGTTGCAAATTGGAACTGTATGGGATGAGTACTTTAAGGCAAGTGTTGGCGAAAAATACAAAGCAATCGATTATGAAAAAATTCTTGCCGTGCATAGTGTGGATTTTCCCGCCATCCAAAAAAATACACGCGATTTGGTGGTAAAAACATTTAGGGAGTCCGTAAGAAAGAATTACAGCTTTGAGACCATACGTGCAGAGTTGCAAAAAGGCAATGTTGGAACACATGAAGCATTTACTCTATCCAGTACCGGGATGGCGCAATATGCGAACGCAACTATGTTTGAATACGCTAGGCAAGCTGGATTAAATAAGTTCTTATATAACAGAATTGGAAGCCTTACAGAAAACAGCCGCCCATTTTGTGTAGTTCACCACAAAAAAATATTTACTTATGAGCAAATATTAACATTAGATAACGGTCAGGGCTTGAGTGTTCTTACTTCTTGCGGCGGATACCTCTGCAAGGATTTTTGGTCTGTTATAGTTGATTAGGAGAAAACATGGAAAAGAGACTACAGTTTATTTGGATATTTATGTTGTTGTTGATTAGACAATATACTATTCAGAAAACATCTAAGTATGCTGGTGTATCTTACCGCAAGGCACGTAAAAAGTGGTGCGCAAATATTTACTATGATGGCAAACAACAATGGGTAGGATATTTTGAAAAAGAAATAGACGCTGCGAAAGCTTACGATAAAGTTATGGCATATTACAACGCGGATGTACACAAAATGAATTTTGCAATCGATTTAGCAGAGGCACCTAATAATATAAGACGAAGAATTCGAGTAGCCGGTAAAATAAAAAGAAAAGCTTCCTCTATATATCTGGGAGTGCATTATTCGGATAGACTTCATAAATGGAAAGCCGAAATCAGTCACAATAAACAATGCATTCATATCGGGTTTTTTAATTCAGAAACTGAAGCTGCCTCTGCATACGATAAAGTTGCTCGATATTATCATGGGGAAAATGCTGTTACTAACTTTGAAGGACATCATAGCGCACCAGCGAGCTTTATAAAGTTAGAAAGGCACCCGGTTACATCACATTACAGAGGTGTGTGCAGACATAAAAATATATGGCTGGCTCAAATTAAAGTGCATCGCAAAAGAGTGTGGAGCAGAGAATACAAAACTGAAGTTGAAGCAGCTGAAGGCTATGACAGAGCGGCTCGCTACTATCATGGTGAAAAAGCCCAGACAAATTTTAGTGGAACAGCAATACTCTCTCACGTAGAAATCCGGAAAGAAAAGTGTCCTTCAACTTCTTCATACAAGGGTGTTAGTTATTGTAAAAGGGACAAACGCTGGATCGCCCAAATAAAATTAAATGGTAAAACGAAATATTTGGGTTACTACAAGATGGAACTTGAAGCCGCGCTTGCATACAATGCTGAAGCCGCAAAACTTGGGAGACCGTTGAATATTATTAAAGGAGTTGCGTGATGGTACTAAGTGATAACGATACAAAAGAGTTCTACGAAAAATTCGAATGGCTTAGAGATATACTAGCACTTATGCAAACCGCTTTCAAGGAAGGCGATAAGCAAGCTTTAATTTCAGTTGAGTCGGTTACAGAATGCAATAAGACAATTGCTGAAATTACCCAAATTATTTATGACGATAACGAGTTGTAAAATGGTAGCGGACAGCCAATTAAAAACCGGAAGGCTTTATTTTTGCGAAGTGATAAAAGCATCCCGTCCATGTTTTGGGAAAGAATTTGTTGTAAAGTTCACGGGCATTGCTTTCCGGAATATCAATTATGATACTGAAAGAGTGTTTGATTTTATTGATGATGACAGAGAAGCGGTTAGAAAAAGATTGAAGGAAAGAAACGGGAGCAACAAACCGGATGCAATATTTATGCTGGACGAGATTAAGATATACAGAGAAGCACAGCCGGAATTATTTAACGCTAATAATTAGGAGAATAAATGAAAATTCTATTTGGAACATCGGCACCGAGTTTGGAAGTGCAACTGAAGGGAAAGAACATTGATAGTCTAATGCTGGGAATTCTTGAAAAAGATAACTCTGCAATTGATAGGCTGTCTGAAAGAAAATATATAACAGACCGGCAGATGAAAGCTGCGAGGAAGTTGTTACTAAAAAGAATTCAAATACAGTTAGAACCATAAAAGGAGAAGGAAATGAAAAAGCTATTTATTCTGTTGGTATTGCTGTCGGTTAATATGACTGCACAAAAATTAAGCGCAAATATTTCTTTGCACTTTGAAGGAATTACCGGAGATGAAGCTTACAAACACATGTGGTTTCTTCTCGATAAATTTCCGGATGCTTCAGTTGGGCTGGGTTTGCATGAACCAATTACCGAAGAAGAAACTGAATATCAAGAAGACTGTATCGAAGAACGAGTTAATCTACACAAAGGAGATTTGTTCAAAGCGGTTGATCCGTACAATAAAAATTACGGGAAAATATATAAGGTATGGTCAGACTACTTACTGCCGGACAGGTGGAACTTGCGTGTTTATGTTTTAGGCACCAACAAAAATGAAGGCGGAACAACTTTGTTTCATGTAAGTGATATTGCTAAGTGCGACAAGTACGGAAAAATAATTGACGGATGTTCTGAAGAAGCTTACTACAGTAAATATTAGTTCTAAAACATACTGAAGTTTTGTAAATTAGAGCAAAGAAGGTGGCAATATGAGTAAAATTAATAATCACGAAGTTGTAACTAGAAATAAGGATGGACTACTACCATGTCCTTTCTGCGGCAAATATCCAAAGATAGTTGAGTCTGATGACGCTGGTTGGCATTGGTTTGGAATTGATGGTTGTTGTATAATGGTAACGACAAACTTTTGTGTTAGTATTAAGAAAAACACTGTCGTTAAAAAGTGGAATAGAAGAGCTTAAGCAAAGGGAAATTGAGATGAAAGTTCTGAAGGATGAAAACATGTTAAACGCAAATTTAATAAGTGAAGAACACAGATACCGTAGCGATACAACCATCCAATATTATAATAATAGAATTGCCGAGATTTACGGACAAGCAGCGCCGGTCAGTATCATTCGTAAAGATACCGGAGATACTGAATTTGTTTTCAGCGCGGAAGTTGAAAAATTGGTAGAAGAACTCCGGCAACTAAAGCAAGATTATATCTCTAAAAATTATTCACAAATAATGTTGTCTTATTCCCCGGGAGATTAACTTTGCTTGAAACAAGCGGCGTAAAAATGTAACTTAAGGGCAGTTTAATAACTGCCTTTTTATTTTGGAGGAAATATGAAAAAGCTTTTATCACTCATCTCACTAACAATTCTACTTTACGCATGTTCTGCCGTACAAACTCAAAAGGACATTCGTTACTATGCTGTAGACTTTCGTCCATACACCGAGAAAGGATTTCTCTTTACGCCGGAAATGTATGAAGGACAGTATGAAAGTATTGGTATGCTTTCAACAGTCATCTTCCCGGGAGTAAAAGAAGTGCCGACAAAAAAATCATTCAGTGGAATAACTATGGGTTATGACCGTATCTATGCCAATGAAGTTATTGATAGTATGTATGTGAAAGCTGTTAGCATGGGAGCCGATGCATTCGTTCGTTTTGAAATTAAACCGGCTGAAAAATGGAATGGTGATTTGTTGGTACAAGGAATTGAAGTTGTAGGATTTGCAATTAAGCGGAAGAAATAACAGCAGACGCGGCATGCCGCGTCTCTACATTATCCCAATTTCTGGAAGATGAGATTTAACGCGAGCTCGCCAAGTTCATCAAGCTCTTTTTCTGTTACATCCATAAACTTATGTGTAACTTTATTTTTACCGGCGCCGGCATGTTGGTAATAAGCTCTTTCCCTTTCATCTGTCGCTTGCCAGCCAAGAGCTATCTGTCCATCGTTTGCCGGTTCTTTAATGATGCCTAAGTGGTTCATCATATTGTGCGTCCAAGTTAATCTGACGCTGTCGGTTGCCTTTTTGTTCTTCTCTCGCCACTGTTTATAACCGCCGGGAAGTAAAACCATTACAAAGCCGTTGCTTGCCCGGAAAACTTTATACTCACTCGCGTCCGGAAACGAACCGCGTTTTTTAATCTTACTATTTTTCTTTAGAAAAGTTTTACCAAATACTTTTAAGAATAAACCATAAGGTAGAAACATAGGCGTTGTAGAGTAAGCGGATGTTCCGGTACTGCCCTCCAAGAATTCCGAGCTATCCACACGGTTGCCGATATACATTCGGACTTTGCCCCCAAGAGTTATCATCACCGCATTATCAACAATATTGCCCTCAATCTTTTTGAAAAGCTCACTCACAGTACTTCGTCTCCTTCAGCCGGTTGTGTGTAACCAATTTTATCATACACTTCACTTTTCTTAATAGGAACAATTGGTTTGTTTGTTGTTGGGTCCATTAAGTTTAGCAACGCGCGTGAGTTACTTTCGTAATCGTACTGCTCTTCGTGTATGTGATAGAACTCGAAATAATCGTTTCTCGGTTCACCGTAATTAAGCTGATAATCTTTGCGGAGATACTGAGCTGTATAAGTATCTTCAATGATTGAGAGATCTGAAACAATTATTAAATCGTCAATTCCATCATGCACGGTTGCTGCGGCTCTGCTTCCCTCTTTAACTTCGGTTGTTAAGTTTTGTCCGTGCAGCGTAACAGACATTTCTGTATTCGCGGCTTCAACAAAGAGCTTGAAGGAATTTGTATGATCTGCTTTGAGAGCAGTATCGAAAATAACTTTTACCCACTCCGGGAAAACTGCTGCGGCATCGTTCTTAAGTTTTTCAACCATTTCGGCAACTGCATCAATTTGTTTTTTATCCTCAGCATTATTTGCGTCAAGATGTTCCGGATAAGTTGCGTAAGTAGATGGATTGCCGTGCCGTGTGTTTAAGTTGCGCCAATCCCACTTTGTGTAATACTTGAGATAAGAAAGAAGCATTATAGTCCGCATAAACGAACCGATGAAGTTCTTTCTATTTGTTAAAGGATTGTAGCGTGTAATAATATGTGTTTCCGGATCTAGCAGAGTTCTTGTAAAATTTCCGTTCGGAAGAGTTTCAACATGCATTAACCCTTCCGGCTCATCTGCAAAATCAAGCTCGGTTAAGTCATAAAAGTTTTTTTGTATAACCATTGTTCCGAGCGGAGTGTTTTTCCAAACAAGATTAACCGCATCCATGCTGAATAGAATTCCATCATGAATATTATCGCGCAGTTTTAACATCCGTGAGCGCATGAATCTTGTTTTTGTTTCCGCGAGCTGTTTCTCCTCAACCGGTGTTATTTTATACTGAAGCGGCAACCGGATATTCCACTTGTAACTTTTACAAGCAAGTTTGCGCGTTTGCACTAATCCCATTAAGTAAGGATCAGCTTCGAGCAATCTTTGCAAGAAGGACATCAGGTAACGGACATCTCTCTTAATATTGTTTGTGTTATCTCTGTTAGCCATTTCCAAGTAGCGGATAACCTGGTCAACAGTTGGCAGTAAACTTCTTCTCAAATCCGGATTTGTAAAGGGCATATTAAACCTCTGTTAAATTTTGTTTGTATCTCTTTTGCTGATTGAAACATACATGTTGGTTGGATTGAACGAGCGACCGTAATTAACAAGATGCAGCTCGTGTAAAAATTCTATCATACAAATTATCCAGTCGGCGGCATCATCTTTCTTGCCGCGCTTCTTGCTGATGAACGCAAAGAAATCTCTTGTAAACCGTTCTCCAATTTCTGTTTGCTTAAAGCCGGGTGGAAATAGTATATCACCATTTTTGTAAAGTGTTTCAGCGTTCTTAGCAAGCGCGTCAACATCGTAGTGCATATACATTATTGAAGGAACCGGAACGTTATTAATCTTGGAATAATTTTTAACGTGCATAGTCCAGTGAGATTCTTGATTAACATTTCCATCGAAGCCGAGCGCGCGCAAGTAAATGTTATTCTTTTTCAACTTGCTTCTGTGATTTATTAAATCAGCAAGCAGTTTGTTAGAATCGCTGTAAGATTCATACATGATTTCCGGGAGGATATAAAACTTTAATGTGCCGGAAGAAAAACCCATTGAGCCGCAAGCGGTGTTATCACCTTTTTGTTTCTTTGCTAAGTTAGGATCTGTGTATGCTGCGGCTTTAAGATCATGCGGAATATCTGTCCACTCTTTATAATATTCCGGAGGAAACATATCGGCACCGCGTACAATTGGTGACTGCTGGAAGTTACCAGCCCAATCGTATTTGTTTTCCGGCTTCATCATATCCTTTAATTCTTTTTCGGAATTAGCCGGGTACTTTGAATACCAAATAGATTTTGCTTTTCCCGGGCGTGATGGATTCCAAGCCGGATGGATATGCAGTTTGAAATACTCCGAGAGTAAACCATTCTCCATTTCTTTCTTAAGAGTATTCATTGCAGTATCAACTTTGAAGTTGTTACCCTCTGCAAGCATGGTTCCCCAATCTTCAAGAGATGTACGCATTTCGTTTATTCTATCTATCCTTTTGCGTACTGCTTCTTTTGTTAATGAGGAAGTATCGTTCTCCATATCTGTAACAACAATCAAATCATATCTATCAAGTAAGTTTACTTGACCGCCTTTTGTTGACTTCTCTTCCGAGAGCGGTTGTATAAAACTTCCTTCCGGATTAACCGAATGATTTGAGATCAACTGAAAACCAAAATCAATTGATGCCATTCCCCACTTGAGAACATAATCATGCTGTATGCGTCTGTTCTTTGTAAGAAAAGTATATAATGACGCGAGAAATAATTTTGGTGCAGTTAATGTACCGGAACCGAAGCCGATAAATTTTCTATGAGCATGAAGAAAGTCGAATATAATTTTTCTTTTAAGGAATGAAGTTTTTGCGATGTTACGCGGACCGTAAAAAACATGCGCGCATTTATCTTGCAAGTCTGTAATGCCTATTAATTCTTTGTGCACAAATCCGGGCGCCGCGTAATCCGGATAAACTTCCGGCGGGAAATAAGTTTTATCCCACAACCAAAAATTTCCAGTAACTTTTTCAAGACGCTTTTTGGTTGCTTCCGGTGTTAATTCTTTCTCCGAAAACGGTGGAACGCGGGAAGCCGCATTAAGAATTAATTCCTTAGCTTTTTTAGATTGTCTGGAAGATAATTCTTCCTCAATCTGCTTCAGAAGTATATCGTCTGTTAAAAATATCTCGCTCATGCTCTATAACCCGTTCAAAAACCGCTTAAAACCGTTCAAATTGAGTCCGGTCACCAGTTCGCGGAGTTCGGGACTAATTTGCCGGTGGTCGCCAACACGGCTCATTTATTTAATAGTTTCACTTTTTCGCTTACCCGCTTAAAAGTGAGAATAATTTCTTCGTCTGTTATCTCCGGTTTCAGCTCTTGCATAATTGCAATTGTTAAGTTTGCGTTTCCGGATTTTAGGTAAGATTCCATCAACAGTTTTTTGTTCTTGAAGTTGATGTCTGAAAGCTGTTTTACCAAACGTGTTCTATCATTAAGCCGGAGATTCTTACTGTTCAACTGTTGATAGATAACCGCAAGCTGATGTTCAATTGCTTTTTCGAACGAACTGAAATCGCCAAGATCAACATCCGGCATCTCTGTAACTATTTTATCAGCTTTTATTTTACGCGGAACAACTTTACCATCTTTGTCAACAGCGGCGTCTGAAACCGGACGCGGATTAATTGTGTTGTACACTTGAAAGTAAGTGTACTTGCCTCTGAAAAATTTTTCTATTTGAGCGGGCTTTAATCCCTCATCATGTTTAGCAAGAATGTTTTGTTTATCATTCTCGGAAAGATGAAGCGCGCGGGGTTTGCGTTCTTTTTTATTTTCATCCATAGTTACACCTAAATTGAAATATCGTATGTGAGCTGCAATGTTACTGTTGAACCGTTTGCGGATTTGCGGACAATTACAATCGGCATCTCTTGTAACTTAATGTTCACACGTTCCGGAACGCCAGCAGTATTGTTGATCATAAAATTATTTGCTTCGGAAATTATTTTAAGAATTGTAACCGCCATTAAAAATGCTTGATTGAATGCCTCAGCAGCAGTTTGAAAAGCAGATGATGTACATGCTGCATAAAGCGAACATGGAAGCCTTGTAGGAAAAGCCTTCTTTGAATCGAGCGAAGCGTTCTCATCAAAATCGGCATAGACCACAATATTTTTTTTAGGCTGCCGCGAAGTGTCTTCGGAACCTTCAATTGGTTTAACAAGAATAGGATAGCTTGTAACAGCATCTTTAATTGTATCAATAAGTTTTTGTATTACACTTGTTGGTATCACCATTATACTACCTCGTTTCTATTAGAAACATAAAAGCCCGGAGTTGATGTAGTTGTACTCTCTTCGATTGGTGTTGAAACTTTGAACTTGCCGAGCGCAATATCATCGAGAAGTTTATCAGCGCGGTCAACTAATTTTTCACGCTGAGAAATTTCTTCCTTAGATAAATTCTGCTGTGTTGAAGTGATGTAAACAAAATAAGCGCACGCGCAAAAAACAACAAGGGGTTTTACTTGTGCATTTAATTCTACTTCTGTCATTCCAATCTTAGCAAGCGCTATTGCATCGGCTTGACTAACAGCGTCTCCATATCCTTCCGGTTCGGGGGTAGCAGTTAGAAAACTATTGTTGCCTAAAAAAGCTTTAAGCGAGCTTGGTGTAACGAGTGCCATAACTACCTCACGCAATTGATGATGTAAATATCAGACAGTGAATAAAAAAATAAATGATGTACACGGTACACGTCATTTTTATGTCTATTGCGCTGAATAGTTTTCGAACAGCATTTATTAAAATAATTTTAACCGAGGAACATATGAATAAGTGGGAGCAATTCAAAGAAGCGTTAAAAAAGATTTTCAATTTTAGCGCCGAGCAAGAAACGCAAATTAAAGAAGCCTTTGAGGAAACAGAAAAAAGTGATAAAAAGAATGACCTCACCGAATTGATTGAAACTTTCAAAGCGCAGAGCAAAGGTAAAGAGAACGATGCAGTAACAAAGTTACTTGACGGCTTAGGCAGTCAACTTGCTGTTGCTTTGGAGGCTAATAAAAATCTTGCATCTCTTCTAGCAGAAGAAAAAACCAACCGTGAAAAATCAGTTGTAGCACAACAAACTGCCGACAAAGCAGCGCGTGATAAAAAAATTACTGATACGTTAGACAAACACGAGAAGGAAGGAAAGTTTCCAAAAGCCGACCGCGCGAAATGGGAAAAAAGATTGAATGAAAATTTTGAAGAATGGAATGGCGAGCTGGAAGCTAAACCGGTTTCAAAAGAATTTCAGAACCAGAAGCAGCAATCAAGTCAACAGCAGCAATCGGCTTCCGGCGGTAGTGAGAAGAAAGAAAATCCGCGCGAAGTACTGCGGAACGAAATTGCATCTCAAATGAATTTGAAAACTACAGTTTAATTAAACCGTAAGGAGAAGAAGAATGAGAATAACAGAATTTGGCGGTGATGTAATAACCACCACAGTAATCAACGCAATGCTTGAGAACAGCAATGTTCTCAGTAAAGCAGAATTTTATAAAATGGTTGGCAACGCGGATTATAAACGCAAAGCCGCAACAGCAAGCGGTGGAAAGTTTAGACCGCTGAACACGGATTATGACAACAATATTGTAAATCCGGATTTTGCTAATCCAGTGCTGGTAATTTTTGGAGATAAGGTTCAAGTTGACCGCGCACATGAAAGAAGAGGAAGCGATATTCCGTCTGTTCGCGCTGCTCAATTACTTGAGTTTGCAAAGAACTTGGGCAAGAACTTTCAAAACAAATTCTTTAACGGTGATAAAGATGCTGATGTTAAAGAATTCAACGGATTGAAAAAAATAATTCCGGCTGGTCAGATATTAACACCTGAAGCTGATGGTTTAGCAGTTCCTCTCGGAAACAGTGATACGAACAAAACCTTGCAGCAAGCATTTCTTGAAGCACTTGATATTTTGATTGGTTCCGTTGATGGAGGCGCTCAAGCTCTTTCGATGGATTCCGATATGATAAGCCGCTTAACAAGAATTGCAGAAGGTCAAGTTCAGTGGGCTGTTGATGAATTTGGAGTTCCGCTTGCAAGATATAACGGCATTCCTCTTTTACCCGCCGGTTATGACAGCGCAGGCAACAAAATTATCGGTCATGCCGAAACATGCGGCACAGCTCTCGATACAACTTCTATTTACGCTTACCGCTTTGGTGAAGAGTCTGATCTTTCTATTGCAACCAACGTTGGTGTTGAAGTAAAAGACCTTGGCATTGTTGGCGTGCATTATACCCACTCTGTTGATTTTGATTTAGACCTAACATTGTTAAAGAATAAATCAGTCGCTAGACTGAAAGGATTAAGAATTAAAAACCTATAGTCCGGTGTAGCAGCTGGTTCCTTGCCATGTACGTGGTGGAGAAATCTGCCACGTATTTATAAAAAAGTTGGAGTAACAAGATGATAAAAATACTTAAACCGGTAGTTGAAAGTTACTTAACACCATCCGGTGTTTTGTGCTTACCAAAAAAAGAAGTTGAGTTCACCGAAAAGCAATGGAATGAAATTCCGGAGAATGAAAAAGTTTTGTTTGAAGACAAGCCGGAAGTAAATGAAGTTGAAGCTAAAATAGCTGAGGATACAAATGGCTAATACAAGTGGAGTTGCTCAAATAGGAGTAATGGCAGCCGGAACATTAAACGCCGCACCTACCGGAGTTGTTTTAATGGGTTTGGCTAGCAACCAAAGTTTTACGACAGAAGATGCAATGGTAACTAAGATTGAGCGTGATGATTATGAAATCGCTCATCAAAAGTTGTTGACTTTTTCCGCAGATACATTACAGCCAAGTCTGTATGCGTTTATGACATTGCTTTCTTACAGAGGCGGCAATTGTGATGTACAGGCTATTCTTGAAAACGGAATGGTTTATAAATTTTTAGCCGCAACAAACCCGATTGGTATTACGCCTGTACTTTATCTTGATGATGAATCACGCACAATTAAAGTGAAGTTGAAGGCATCGTTTCCGGTTGCAGTATGGCAAGCAATGGAGTTGGCGGCAGCTTCCGCTGCGGCAATTAATTTAGGGACACCTCAGAGCGGAAGAGACTCTGCGAAAATTAGAAAATCTTCTCCGTTGTTTACGCAATCTCCAAGTACTGCTGAAATGTTTTCCAATTACTCTAAGCGTACAGTGGAAATTTCGCCGGCTGTAAAAGGAACATGTCATCCGGGTGCTAAACAGAGCTGGAACATTGACCTCTACGACCGCATGCAAGTGAACGGTGTATTCCAAACGGAAGATGCAACAAAGCAGTTATTGTACAATCAAGAAGCGAAGGGAATGTTTCCTGAGCTCTGGTTGAAAGATGCAAATGCCGGAAGTTACTTTGACTTGCTGAAGTTTGAAGCCGGTTGTTTGCAACAAAAAGTTAAGCTGGATAACAACGATACCAAAGCCGTATTAACCGCAACTTATAAAGCAAGAGTACCAATTGAAAAAATTACTCTTGGTGTAGGCGCGGCAAACGGAGATTCTGTTGATGGAACCGGTGTTGACGGCGGCACATTAACTTTTGCAGCATTATAAAATTTACGGACATGAAAACAATGAGAGACATAGAGTTTGTTGCACTTCCATCATTCAATATCTCTGCTGTGTTCGCCTTAGGACAAGTTCCACCGATTGATGCATTGGAAGCAATTTTGAAAGTAGCAGTATTGGCGGCAACTCTAATCTATACAATTGTTCGAACTGTTCAGATTACCAGAAATAAAAAACAAAATAAAAAGGAGAAAGAGAATGTTTAAGAATTGGAAAACAACTCTTGCCGGGGTTGCTGCTATTGTTGCCGGTGTTTCGCTGATTGTAAATGGTCAAATGGAAGCCGGTGTGGCATCTATTGTAACCGGTCTCGGTTTACTATTTGCAAAAGATAACAACGTTACCGGCGGAACAGTAACGCAATGAGTATCAAAACTTTGCTAATCACGTTGTCTGTTGTGTTGATAATCGGGAGTGTCTTAGGATGGTTTGCACGAGGGTGTTCCATTCCTAAAACACTTCCGGCTATTAAAAAGGATTCAACTTATGTCGAGCGAACTGAATTACAGCCAGTTAAAAAAGATTCAACAGTTTCCACGCCGCTTGAAAAAATTAAAACACAAAAAAGAGTGGACAAAATTTCCGTTAAAGATTCGTTGGGACAGACTGTTAATCTTACTGCTGTTAGTGTTGTGGTTAATGACTCTCTGTTTACAACATATTCTCTGGAACTAATACCGGTACGTTTTATAATGAAGCAAATAACAGAAATAATAAAACCAACACTTGAATATGTAGAAGCGCCCTGGTATGCAAATAATTGGTTTTACGGAACATTAGCTTTTGCCGCGCTGCTGATTTTATCACTTCTTAATTAAGAGGAACACACATGGACTTAATAATCAGACGTTTCAAATCAAACAACGAAGCTACACTCGGTAGATTATTTATCAACAACGTTTTTGAATGCTACACTCTTGAGGATCAGTTTCAAGAAGTTAAAGTAAAGCATGAGACAAGAATTCCGGACGGAATTTACAATGTTAAAATCAGAACGCACGGCAGATGGCATGAATCCTTCAAAAGAAAATTCCCGATGAGCCACAAAGGTATGCTTGAGATTGCCGATGTGCCCGGGTTCACCGACATTCTTATTCATACCGGCAATACGGATGATGATTCTAGCGGATGCATTCTTGTAGGTGTAAATGTTGACGAAAAAGATTTTACAATTCTTCCCGGTACTTCAACACCCGCTTACTTGAATATGTACAAGAAAGTGATCGCGGCTATCGCTAGAAAAGAAGAAGTACTGCTGATTGTAGAAAGTAAAGAAGAAGAAACGACCGAACAATAATAATAAGGCTGCTACATGGAACTGAAGGAAGTAACTATAAAAGTTGATGGAAAAGAAGTTGCGTTAAAAGTACAACTAAGAAGCGAAATAACCGGCGCGGATTGGGAGCGCTGGCATAGAATATCAGCTTTCTATTCAAGGTTAAGTAAGGATGCTGAAAAGAACACTGAAATAATTCTTGGGCAGAGAAACGATTTTTACAACCAACTATGCAACGACATCATTGTTGATGAAAATGGTAATCCTTTGCCATTTGATTATACATTAAGAATTAGTGTAAAAGATTCGCTGACAATGGTGAGCGCTTTTTTTTTAGAGTATCTGAGATTGAACAACGAAATAGCGCAGAACTTAGAGACATTGGGAACAAGTGCGAAACAATAAGTAAAGACATTGATAGGCTTAGAAACCAAAAATACCCCGGTTCTTTAGTGCACGAAAAGTGCAAACTGATTATTGAAGATTACAAACAAATTGTTTTCGAATTCTGCGACAGCAAAATACACGGAAGAAAAGAAATGTTAGCCTTACCTCTAGATGATTTTTTCCAATACCTATACTTAATGCGTCTCCAAAGATTTAATTCTCTAATAGATATTTACAACGGTTTGAAAAGCTGATAAATGGAAAAAGAAATTAAAATAATATTAACTCTTGAGAACGGTGAACAAGTTAGTTCTGTTTTGAAAGTTGTAAATGAAGATTATGAAGATATACTAAGAACTTCCGAAGCATTAAAAACAAACCCGGTATTAAAACAATTCAAAAACGATCTGTTGGAAATAGGCGCTGTAAGCAGCGAAGCTTCTGAAGGGATTGCAGAGTTTATAAAGTACAATAATGTTTCCGAACAGCAGTTGAATAAAGTTACAGCTGCTTTGAAAGCAGAGCAGGCTTCTGTTGGTCTTCTCTCTTCTGATTATGTGAAGTATGAAAATGCTCTCGTTAATATCAATAATGCGATTGCTAAAACTCCTCCGCATGTAAGGCAAGCCGGTCAGAGCTTTACCGGCATGAATCAAGTAATTGGACAGACCGGTTTCTTGCTTTCCGATATGGATATGTTTTTCCGTTCCAATGACTGGGTAACAAATGTAAGAATGGGCGCAATGTCTGTCTCGAATAACTTTAGCATGGTTGGTCAGACGGTAGCAAATGCAATGAGGAATGCTGAAGCGCAAGGTATGAGTTGGAAAGATATGCTTAAGAGCTCCTTAACCGGCATTAATGCATGGACTTTAGGATTGAATGGCGGTCTTTTGGCGGTTCAGTTTGTAACTAGGTTTCTATCAAGTAATACAGAGGAACTGAAAAAAAATACTGAAGAGATTGAAAAGAACAAAAAATCATTGGCAGAGAAAAGCCGGGTTGCACTTAATACAACTATTACTGAATTGAAAAAGGAATACGATTTACTTAAGAAAAAAAGAGATATTGAAAAAGCATCCTTCGATGCTCGTCTTGAAATGAGTAACAAAGCAAAACTTGCCAGAGGTGAAGCAACATCTTCACCAACATTTACTTTCAGTCAAAAAGATGAATTAGAAAAAGCCGGGCAAAGACTTGGTGAAGCACAAACCGCATTGGCTGTCTTAGGACACGAACAAAATATTCTCAATAGAATAAATGAACTGGAGAAGGAAAGAAATTCCCTTCAGGATAATGGTGCAAGTGTTAGAAGAACTTTCTTAAATGAAGAATTAGAAAAACTTCGCGACCAACTCACTATTGCACAGGGCAAAGAAAAAACTGAAAAGACATTAGCCCAGCAACTCAAGATTAGAACTACTGAAGAAATTGATGCAGAGCTTAAAAAACTGAATGTTCTTTTATCACAAACAAAAGTTGTTGCCGACCGGTTAAGAATACTTGAGCAAATTAAAAAACTTGAGGCAGAGAAAGCAGAGCCGCTTTCAATCAGATCCGAAGATGTACTTTCAAAGGGTGCTAGTGATAAAGCGCCAACCGATGAAAACAAATTACGTGAAGCTATTTATGGCAAGCTTGAACCTATTAAAAAAGAAGATATGCCGGATAAACCTTTTGTTGATACAAAAGATAAAGTTAGTTCACTAAAGAGTGCAGTTCAATCGCTAGGCAGCTCGATGGCTACTGTATTTGCAAACAGTATTACACAAGTAAAAAACCTTAAAGATGTGTTGAATGATGTACTTAGTATCATTTTACAAATTGGACTCAAACTGGCTATAAAGAGTGGTTTGAGTTTAATACCGGGTTTGGGACCGCTAGTGAGCGAATTATTCTCGATAAGAACTTCTCCAGTTACGCCGTTAAGTCCAACCAGCGAGCAAGGCACAACGGTTCAAACGCTAGTAGTTAGAGTAGAGGGCAACAGCTTAACACGCGGGCGGGATATTTATACAGCATTCAACAATGAACAGAAATTAAGAGCAGCTTACGGATGAGTTATACCAGGACATATATTTTCGGCGCTGATTTGAACAATGGAATTGTATTAGGTGACGGCGAACGCGCAAAACTTTCCCTTGTATTTACAATCAATGGAACAAGTGCAAACGAAGTAGTACTTGCTTCCAGTCAAGGTATGAAAGTTGTCCGTTTCGGAAAAGTAGGTATGCGTGTTGATATTGAAGAAAATTTGTTAATGCCAAGTGAATATGAATTTGTTATTTACGATGGAAACCAGCAGCTGCAAAATATGTTATTTGTCCAGGGAGCTTTGAGGGATGCTGTAGAAAAAAATTTCTATGTGAAGTTGGAATTGCTCTACAAGAACAAACAAAGTTACGAAGCAAGATTTTCCGGTTACAACATTGTTAAATATACAAACCAGCCTCACTTATACAAGGATGAAATTGTTTTTAACGCAATGCCCAATACAAAGATTCTAAACCAAAAATATATGTTCGATGATAATTGGAATGGAGCTTTGTTTGACGCACGTGTTGAAAGAAAAAGTTCGTGGCCGCTTAATCCACTCGGGCTAGTATTTAATAAAGTTGGCAATGCTGCTAAGTGGGACTGGATGTATTTGTATAACCCATCTTTACCAGCCTCTAGTTTACTACACAAAATTTTCCAATTAATTAACCCGGATATTTCTTTGCAAGTCTACCAGAACTGGAAATATTGGGGTTGTGTTGGCTATCCATACGCACCAGATCATCAAAAGGATGACATACTTTACACTGATTTAATTCTTGATGGTAATTGGATTGGTTCAGTTTTTGGCGGTTCCAACCAAGCTGATAAATTCAAAACCGTTGGCGATGTATTAAGAAGCATTGCATTTGAAAGCGGAAGTGTAGCCGGTATAGAGACTCAAGAGAAGGCTTTTCTAAAAGAAATATTTTCTTTCGATGCAAATCAAATACAAACGCTTGGCAAAGAATTAGATGACGAAAGCAGCCGAGGATACGAATATGAATCTATTGATTTTGCTGAAGTAAGAAGCACATTGTTTGAACAAGACTTAGGGAATCAAAATAGATACATTGCACGCAATCCATCTCCTAAAGGCTACAGATCCGGATACTCGATTGTAAACAATGAAGTTGTTTGGGATATACGCGGCGGCTTAAACGGATTGAAAAGAGATATTATTAGCTGCGCCGATACAATTCAAGGTTTGTTGTACGCTCAGTTTGCGAGCAACTTAAAAGCATTTCGTGTTGAAGGATCATTCTATGATGTTTTTGCAGTAAAAAATCCTTCGATTGATATTTCAGTAATTAGTCCCTTTGGAGTTCCCGGACCAGCCGGTTATTATCCGCTTACAACTTATTTAGCAGAACACCACTACTTGCTTCGCAATAAATTATACAAATCATATGTAAGAAAAAGAAAAGTTGAAGGAAGAGATTATTCCTTTTTGAAGGGCTTTGTTGACGGTGATGGAAATCATTCCGTTGTGGGTTTAGAGACCGATATAGATACCGGGCTTACAACAATTAAAAGTTTAATAGTAAGCACACATCAAGTAGAAACCGGCGGCGGTGGATCTGGCACACACACACCGCTTGCAAGAATATTACCAACCGGATATTACAATGTAGAAACATTTGTTTTAGAATTAACAGCTAACGAGCTCAATACCGGCGCGGTTGCCGTAATGTATATAGAGGGGATGCAAAGAATTAGCCAATTGAAAGTAATTATTCCGCGTTTGTATGATAGCCAGGGCAACTTAACAAATCTAACCGGCTTCGAAAGTGTAACCAAGATAGAATTTATTGATTTAGCCGGACTGATTTGGGATAGAATAAAGTACAAGTATAATGTTTATGAAAAGCCGGACGAAGATGGTCTCCGCAATGTGAAAATTTTAGAGAGAAGTTATTTAGAGGGGCAGTATTTGCAGATGAATATTTATGGCAGTGTACATGCAGATGCAAAATTAAATGTTGAAGTAACCTATTTATCAAAGGTGATATTATGAAAAAAATTCTGTTGTTATTGTTGCTGTTAACATCAACAGCATGCGCGCAAGTCTGGTTAGACTATGATGGCTTTTCTAAGAAGAGAATCTATCTTGGCATTGATGCCGGTGGAATTGAGTACGATAAAGATTCAAGCGCATATAAATTATTCTTTCAAACGAAGAATGGTAATCTCGATTCAGCATGGATAGTTATTTCTTCGCGGCTTTCTACCCCGTGGGCAATAAACTTAGAAGCCCGGCAGCGCGAAGATGCAGATGGAAATTTGTTAGCGCAAATACTACTCAAAGCAAATGTTGTTTCGGTTGATTCACTGCGAAGCAGAATGACCAGCGCTGAGAGTTCTTTACTACTAAAAGCCAGCCGTCTTGAAGTTGACGGACTGCGGGATTCTGTGTGGGCGGAGCTAGCATTAAAAGCTACAGTTGCAAGTATAAGCGAACTATCCGGAAGAGTAACAAATGCCGAATCAGCTATTTTACTGAAAGCAAGTAAAGTGTATGTAGATTCACTCGGCTTAGTTTACATTTCTCAGATTAACCAAAAAGCAAACGTTACAACAACCGATTCTCTGCGGAACAGAATAAGCAGCGCGGAGAGCTCTCTGCTATTGAAAGCAAGCCAGGCCTATGTTGAAGAACTAGGAATAGCGCTTAACGCATCTATTGCGTTGAAAGCAAATGTAACTGTTGTTGATACATTAAAAAACAGAATGGGAACAGCTGAAGCCGGTATATCTGCAAACGCTTCGGCAATTACCGGTTTAGATGGTGAGGTTTCAAATCTTGCCTCATCATTATTGCTATATGCTAAAAAAGATTCTGTTATTTCTTACATAAATATTTCTCCGGGTACAATTAAAATCTCCGCATCTAAGATTGAACTAGATGGAACTGCTATTGCTGATTCATTATTCGGTCAAGTAATAATTGCACCAATTATCAAAACAAGTGCAAGCGGCGCTGGAGTTGTTTTGAATGGTACTACAAACCGGTTGGAGTTTCTAAAAACAGATGGAACTGTAGGCTCCTACATAGATGCGAGTGGTGGAACAACCGGCAATATAGTTGTAAATGGAATTATGACTGGAGGAAGCTATGAAGGTGAATTTTCAACGAACGGAAGCAATCATATAGTAATGGGTGTTGACGCGACCGGCGACTATTTGAAATTTAAACACGGAGTATCTGATGTAGGTAGTTTTAGAATAACTACTGATGCTAATAATCTTGATTGGGTATATGTAACAGCGCCAATGGATTTTGGTTCAATAAAATTTTCTTCAATTGACAAATGGGGAAATAAAATTGTTGATCCGCCATCGGCTGGTTATCTTCATTATAACGGTGCTCAATTCGTTTGGGATACACCTGGAACCGGTAACTGGACAGCCCCTTCTGTTAATACAATTGGAACCGGGTTAGAAGTAGTTAACGGTGTTATTGCAATAAATTTTGTACCAATTACTTCTGAAAATGATCCTACAATTTACGCGTGGGCAAAAGCTGCAACCAAACCAAGTTATACTTATAGTGAAGTTGGCGCTGAGGCGGCTTTTTCTACATTAGGAATTTCTAAGGGTGGAACAGGGAGAAGTAGTTATTCTCCTTTAGAAGACGATCACTTTTTAATTTACAATCATTCGCTCGGAATATTAGAACCAAGTCCCTACACTTATCTGAGTTTCTTATCTAGTGAAACTGATCCAACTGTTTACGCATGGGCGAAAGCTGCGACGAAACCTAGTTATACTTACAGCGAAGTAGGCGCGGCTTCTTCAACTCACAATCATGATGTTAGTTATGCTACACCAGGTTATGTAGCTGCCAATTATTCAGTGCTTGGGCACGGACATGATGGAACAACAATAGGCGATTTAACTGTAGCAGATTTTACTAGTTCAAACATTTCACAATGGACAAATAACGCTGGCTATATAACAAGCGAATCAGATCCTTCAGTTTACGCTTGGGCAAAAGCTGCAACCAAACCAAGTTATACAGCTTCAGAGATTGGAGCGGAATCTGCTTTTTCTACTCTGGGAGTTACAAAAGGTGGAACTGGAAAAAATAGTTATTCTCCTTTAGATGACAATCACTTTTTAATTTACAATCATTCGCTCGGAATATTAGAACCAAGTCCCTACACTTATCTGAGTTTCTTATCTAATGAAACAGACCCGACTGTTTACGCATGGGCAAAAGCAGCAACAAAACCTTCATACACTTACAGCGAAGTTGGTGCTGAAGCATACATAACAAGGTCAACTGGATTCTTAAAGTGGGGCGGAAGCTCTTGGACATGGGATGGGAATAGTTATTCTCTTAGTTCGCATAACCATGACAGTGCTTATCATCCTTTAGTGTCCGGCGGTAAAACTATTACATATTCTGTAGAAGATGGGAACTTAGATGTCTGGACTTCGCAATATTCAAACGGTGTACTAATTAGTCTAAAGAAAAATGGTGTTGAACAATAAAAGGAGTAACAATGAAACACAGACTCATATTCACAATCATAGTAGCAATCATACTCTCTTCAATTTCAGTTTTCGCGCAAGAGAAGCCGGTTGTTCCGGATTCTACTGTTGTAAAAACAGAACTGATAAAAAAGTATGAAACAGAAAGACAATCTATACAAGGGTTGATGAATAAACGGCTAAACGAACTTGCCACAGCCGATGCACTTTACAACCAATTAGTGGGAATGAAAAGTAATTACGATAAACTATTAAGTGAATTGAAACCAACCAAAAAACAAGAGGTGAAGAAATGAAGAAAACGTTTTTAGCAGTACTTGCAATACTAATGTGCTTTACAGTGTTAGTAAATGCACAGGGCGGATTAAATCCTAAAAAGTACCGAAGTACCGAGGATATATTGCGCCAAATTGTTGATGATTCAACGCGAGCGCTCCGGGTAGAAGTTGTTCCAACTCCGGACAGAGCTTTACAAAGTTTGAAGAAAGATAAAAATAGAAGTAATGAACAAATCCTAAATTCTTTAGTGGACCCGGGTTCAAACCGGCTTAAAATCGAGTTCACAAATTTTCAGTTGTTTCCGTATGATAAGCTAGTTACAAAGTGGGATAATGCTACCGAAAAAGTATTCCGTTTCATGTTCAAGCCGGATGGTGCAGATTCCAATGATGGCTTAACTTGGGCTACAGCAAAGAAGGATGTAAACCTATTACTTTCACAGTTACCCAGTGATCTGCAAGGGAAAAAAATATACTTATTATTACACCCGGGAACATATACTAAAGTATCAACAAGTAAATTTAACGGTGCTTTGTATTTTACATGGCTCGGCACGTTTGTAAATGGAGCCTCAACTGCTTGGGCGACATGGGTCAAGAACGGAGCTACTAATCCAATTGCGAGTGATGACGACGTTGAATTTCTAACTACAACAACCGACGCCGCACTTGAAGTAAGCGCAACAATGCCTAATTCCTTAACTGTAGATATTAACAGCGTGAACTGGGGAACGTTCCTTGCCTCAGGCTGCCTTTATTATTCTAAAATAAAATTTACAGCTTCAACTGCCGCGCCAAACTTTCTAGTGAAATTTAACAGTGTGCATATTTCTACTGAAAGCGGTTTTTGTTTGAACTTAGGAACAACAGCTGCGAGAGGTATGCAGATTAGCGGAAGTACAACATCATATTTGCCATTCTTAAAAATTATTGGTGGAACCGGAGATGCCTCTGTTGGAACATCAACCTCAAAAGCAGCGATTGGTGTTGAAACAAGTAGCGGAAACTTTTCAATCTCACCAGGTTGGACAACCGGGTATTTTGCAAGTGGGTTCGGCTTAACAAATTCAAAAAATTATAGTGTTACTGGAATTAGAAATTTAATTCGGGATGAAGTTAATCCGGCAGCGTACTACAAATTTACAAGTGTTGACTATGCCCAAGGCAGTCTGCCCGATGCGAATTTACCATACATACAATTAGTTGGCTTCAAAGGTTATTGTGAATATACTCCAGCTATGGTACAATTAAACGATGCATCCACTTATCCACACTCAGTAAAAAATGCAACTTCAGGAGCGATCACAACATATATTGCAGAAAAGATTATTGATGATGGAACAAATATAATCTTAAAAACGCCGGCTATACTCACTGAAACTACAACAGATCCCACTGTGGTGCAAGATACGCAAGGGGCTATGTACGTAAAAGCAGATAAGTTGGTTCTCAAATTCAACAGCGGCGGAACAATTAAGTATCGCGTAATGAATTTAGTAGATACAACCGCTACTTGGTCTTACACAACCATTGCGCCGTAATGAAAAAGTTCTTTGCAAAACATGAGAAGGCAGTAGTAGTGTTTTTGCTACTGCTGCCTTTTATACTAGCTATCTTGAAGGTAATTATTAGTAGGTTATTACTGGATTAAACGCCATTTAAGCGCCAATTAAAACCCCCAAAACAAGCCAAAAACGCAATTGCAAACCGCGCCAAAAATTATCAAATTAGATGGGAGAAATCCTCAAACTAGGCGCGCGGTTATAATTGAGATGTGCTTTTGTTGGGACTGTCACATTAAAAACATAATGTTTTATTATGTAAGCTGGCTGTCACATTTATTTTGAAGAGCTGAGACCCACCCATAAAAGGTTATCCCTTCTTACAAACATTTCTTGTTTTACTTTCCGGGAAATACAGTGAAAATCGAGTGTAGAGTTAAGAATGTAGAGTGTAGAAATTATAAAGAAAAGAAGAACATCAGTGAGGTTAGTTATGAGGCTTACAGCAAATTTTTATTTGAGTGAGTTTACAACTTCTCAAGTGGCGGAGAGGAATGGTTTTAGGAATGAACCGAATGAAAAGCAGATTGAGAATTTGAGATTGCTTTGTGTGAACGTACTCCAACCTTTGAGAGAAATTATCAGTGTACCGATTATTATCAGTTCGGGATTTCGTTCGTTTGTTGTTAATGCTGCTGTTGGTGGAAGATTTAATTCTCAACATCTTGAAGGTAAAGCTGTTGATTTTACATTACCGGGAATGAATTTGAAAGAAGTATTTGAATTAATTCCGAAACATTTCTCGTTTGATCAACTCATTTATGAATTTGAGAAATGGATTCATGTTTCGTGGAATGGAGAGAAAAATAGAAATGAGTTACTCATTGCTAAGAAAGTCTATGGAGTTACGAAGTATGAGAGAGTTTGATATTTGTTCTTTTCTCTTGACAGAAAAGAACGAAAAGATCAAGGCTGCAAATCCTTGGCTAAGCATTTCATTCGAAATGCTATGGAAATTAAACTTCTCTCCCGAAATAATTATAGCGTTTTGGTATCGGGATACTTCGAACAGAAATTTCCATTTAACGCATTTCTCATTCATTCTTTTAACGCCAAGTATTTGAGGCCAATTAAACAAAAACTTATGAATGAAAAGATTTACATATGGTTCCTCGACGGTTCGACAATACTCACCGCAGGCTCCGCTCGGAGTGACCTTTCGATAAACTCAAGGTAAACTTATGAACGAAAGAATATACATCTGGATAATTGGTGGATTGTTGAGTTTAGTCAACTTTCTATTCTGGTCCAGGATTAAACGGATTGAAAAGGATTTGGAAGATGAGAAGAAGAAGTCTTCTTCGATTGAGAAGAATTACATTTCTCGGTTTGAGGAATTGCATTCGAAGTTGAATGAAGTTGAGAAGAATATTATAAAAGAGATTTACAGCGTGAAGCTGAATGCTACAGGTAATAAAGAATGACCTCACCCTAAATCCCTCTCCTTATGAAAAGGAGAGGGACTTTTAAAGGAGAATGATATGGGAGTGTTGGATTTTTTAGGTGGTATCGTTAAACCGATAACTGATTTGATTGATAGTCTTACAACTACGGAAAAAGAAAAGAAGGAATTAAGTAATGAGCTTGTAAGAATTGAAAATCAGTTTTTGGGAAAAGCTTTGGAGTATGAAGCGAAGCTGCTTGATTCTCAAGGGAGGATCGTTGAAGCGGAAGCGAAGGGACAAAGTTGGCTTCAGAGAAATTGGCGCCCAATTACGATGCTAACTTTTCTAATTCTTGTCGTGTGCGATTCGTTCGGTTGGCTTGCTTTCCGTCTAAGCAATGAGGCGTGGACTTTGTTACAGATTGGGTTGGGCGGATATGTTGTGGGACGTACCGGTGAAAAGATTGTTGAGAAAGTCCGGAAATAGTACAGTCACAGAATAATCTGTGACTGCTTTAGTACTTTGATTACTTACAAAGTATAATTTTACTCTTAAGTTTTTCTTCGAGCTGCTTAATGGTAAGTTCTTCTAAAACTGCTTTTTTAGTATTGCTAAACCAACCACAAAAAAGAACTTTTTTGGTGGCTACCGATTGAACAATTTTCCAGCAATATGAAGGGACAGATATTTTACCAACTTTTTTACTTCCGAAAAACCCGCCACATATTATATAAAGCTTTTCGGATTGGGACCATTTTCTAACTTTTGTCTCAACCGTTTTCCAAATGCCTCTGTTAAGATTTGCTGTTTGAGGCAGGCAATTATAATAACGAAAAGTAAGTTCGTCTTTAACACAATCAAAGGCAAAATCTTCAGCATTTGCCAAATGTCCTTTATCGTAAATACTTCCGGCATAATCTTCATCTTCGGCACAAAGAAGAGATGGTTCATCATTTATGAATTTAAATTTGTCACGGTTGCAGTCGCCTCCTCCTTTGTATAAAAAGTAACTAACATAAGTAGGTTCGCGAAATGTATTATTGAAATTAGCTTTATAAATTCCTTTATCTACTTTTATTTGAGGGAATAGAGTTGCGGTAATGAAAAGAATGAAAAATAAAACCGTGATGATTTTTTTCATATAAGCCTCACATATAAATTACTACACTAATTCTACTGCGGATTACTTTTTGTTTTCCGTTTGAACTTAAGGAATGGACATCTTCTTTACAAATCAATTCTTTTATCTCTAAGATGCAATTATGATGCAAGCCATGATGATAATAACATACCCGCCATTTAACCGCCAAAACCGCCAACTGAACGCCAATTAATTACCAAGCTATCTAAGTATTTGATGGGCACTTCTTCCAATACCCTTGGAAACACGGATATGCAATTATTGTGCAACCGTTGTGCAATATGTGCAATTCTTGTGCAATTACTTTAGAGTGTAATATGAACCCGCCCCTTGAATATTACTTGTTGATATAAGACCTTTTTCTAACAAATTTGCAAGGTCGTTGGTAGCAGTATTTCTTGAACAATTATTTAATTGTTGATAATCTTTATTCGTAATTCGATTTTTTTCTTTTAGGAAACGAACAGCTTTTATTTGGCGTTTGTTTAATCCCAATTTGTGCAACTGATCTTCTGTAAAAATATCTTTGAACAATGTGACAGAAAAACCACCATGCATTTCTTTCAATTCGGGTTCGGGAAGATTTGCTTCTTTACAAGCGCTAATGATTTTTAATGTTCCTCTTCCCCAAGAGTCAATGTAGCCACCCTTGAAGCAAACATCTGCAATTATAGGATTACGGGGTACCGAAGGATGCTGATGTTTTAAGATTTCGTTGGTTAATCCTTCTGGAAGAGTTCCCTCGTTCCAAATACTAAATTTATCATCATACATTCTAATTTGAATTGGGGCACCGGAATAACTTCTATGAACGAGTGCATTGAGTAACATTTCTCGTAAAGCTGCAGCAGGGTATTCTCCTTTTTCAATTCGGAGAAGTCCTTCAAAATCAATTGGCTTTGTAAAGAATTTTCTATCTAATTGATGAAGAACTTCTAGGAGATTATGGAATAGATTTCCTTCTTCAACCTCTTGGAATTTTAGATCGTCATCACTTTTGCCAAAGCGGCCAATCTTAACGAAAATATTAGGATAGAATTTACCGGGGTCTTTACCAAAAAGAATAATTGCAGCACGCTTGATTTGTGAACCGTTGGCAAGTCGAAGTTTTTCTAGAAGCTCATTTGTATTTAATCCATCAGTATCCGGAAGACGCCCACTTTTTTTAGCATCTTTTAGATATTCCACAATACTATTTTCATCAATGTCATTAATTGTAGCTCTATCTTCAACAACATCGTCCCAAGTTCTGCCGGATTTTCTTAATAGGAATTCATTTAATACAGAACCGGTCAATTCCGCAGTTGTACTTCCGGTTCTAAAATAATATCTGCCTCTGAGAGAAATTGCAACCGAATAAGGAGGCGTGATTATTTCGATAAAGTATTTAGACTTCTCCGTTCTAAGATTTACTTCTGCTGTTATGCCAAGATGATTTTTAATTTTGTTTGGGAGATCATCCATTAACTTTTTGTATTCCGGAACACCAATAGTTTCGCCTTTATCATCTTTACCGATAAGAAGCAGACCACCTTGAGAATTAGCAAAACCACAGATGGTTTTGAGATAATCATCGTGCCAGCTTTGTTTGTATTCTATGTTTTGGTGTTCGGGCATTTAGTTACATCCATATCAATTACAAATTATTTATTAATTCATTTGCAATCTGCTTGTATTTTTCTTTCACTTTTTCACCGTTGCAAATATCGAGTAAGTCCTATTTCGTTAGTTTTACTTTATATATTAGTAGCATATTTCTTCTTTTAACTATGCTAAGTAAAGAGAAATTATTTTATAATCGAGATGGTAAAGAAATAATAACAGCTAAATATCATGATTACTCTATTATTTATAAATTTCATCAAGTCTCCACACCAAATCTAAAGCTTCCGGCCAGCCTGTATCAGCGAAAATGTCGAGCAAGCCGACTAAGTCCTTCAAATTATTTTCATCTTGAAATTGATCACGATAGTCTGCAATTACTTTCTCAACCAATTTAGTCACCTCTCTGATAGCCATAGAATCAATATTATAATTATAATTCTTACTAGCATAGGCAACGGAATAAGCCATATGAAGTACATTTTGTGGATCATATTTTAGGACCCCATTCAAATATGCCATGAAATAGTGTGCGGTTGGGGCAAACAATATTTCTCTTTCCTTTTGAGTGATCACTTTAAGAACATCTTCTAAAAGAATTAAAGTTTCTTTATAATATTCATTTCTAAATTTGTCATCAATTACCTCTTTTTGCTTCTTAAATTCTTTATCAGGTATTTCAGCATGATAATATATTCTAGTAACTACCTCATGAATTACTCCATAAATATTATGAAATATTTCTTTATCAAAAGGTTTTGTTTCAGAAGAAGTTTTCAGAAGTTCAGTTAGACCAGAATTAGCGGAAGTGATTAAACTTCTTAATAATTTAACAGAGTTTTGAAATACCTTTTTATCTGTTATTAAGGTTTTAATATCAACGGCTGTCAAGGCACTAAAAGTAACTTTCTCTAATATTTTAGAGTTGTCAATTGGTTTCATTAAGTAAATATTTAATAATGCACTTGCTGAGTCAATTTCATACTGGATAATCATTCTAACTAATAAAGTAGAAGATGAGGTAAAATACTCAGAATCTGCTTTGGAAGTAAAACCATTAGGAATAATTTGCAGCAATCTTTTTGTAGTATTTTCTCTATCCTTATGTAAGGTGTAACTTAGGCTATCTAGAAGCGCTGAATTAACAACTAGATTAGTCTCACTCATTATTAATTTATCTAACAAATCCCAATAAGTTATTGATGCATCTTCTGATATTCTCCAAAGATTTCTAACCACCAAATATCTAACCGAAGGAACTTGATCCGATACAAGATTTATAATTGCATTTAAAATCTCTAATTCCTTTTTATGTGCGAACAACCAAGGTAATATTATTGCTGCTTCGGTTCTTGGAGCGGGAGACCATGAAGGGAAATTATATTCCTTTTCATCATTAGGATATTTTTTAGGTGACTTTTCATGCGAACAATGTAAAATCATATCTTTCAATGAACTATATTGATTATCAGTAAGTATTGATAATGAATTGAGAATAATTTTAGTGCTCTCTGCAACTTTAGACCAAACCGAATCTAGTATAGGTTCATCAGCATCCTTAATATTCTTCAACAATTCAAAATCTTTCACTAAAACCGGTAATAAAATGTCAATTGCATTTTTGTCGGGATTTCCATTTTGCCACTTAGATACGAATTCAATTAGTGGATTATTTATTTCCTTTAATTCTTGATTAGGTATTTTAGACATATCGGCTCCGTAATCTTTCCATATGTCTACTTCTTGTTCCTCCGACCTACCTGAAGATATTGTTACCAATGGAGTATTATCTAAGGATTTTTTTTGTTCCTTGAATGATTTTATTAATTCTTTAGAATCATTTGATAAACTATCATGAGGTAAACATGACAGTAATTTCGCTTTACGTTGTCTTAACATATCATTATCATATGTTTCACTAGGATTATATTCTAGAATAATTTTTTCTAATTGAATAATTTGTTCTGGTTTTATAAAAATCGATGAACTCTTTATGTATTCTCCTGCTTGATAAGTTGTCTCACTACTAAAAAGAATTTCGGTGTTTTTCAGTATTTCAAAAAGATTCTCGAATAATAATTGAGGATGTTCACAACTGATTATTAGTAATTTAGCCCAAACGTAAGCTACTTCGGCATGTTTGATAAATAAGTTAAATATAGTCTCCAGGGATTGACCACTTTCAATTATTGCTGGGAGGGCTCTTAAAAACTTATTTAACATTCTTAATTCTTCATTATATTCTTCTTCATATTTCGAAGCTGACCATATATAGCTCATATCATTAATAAATAAACATTCTTTGTCTAGATAAAGTATTTTTTTCTTTAATGATTTTAAATCAACTCCCGTTTTCATGTATGGAAGAATATGCTCGTTAATAGCAAAATCATTAGCAGCCTTAATGGCAACATATCCGGATTTTATTGGATCAACTTTGATAAAACTATTAAATTTATTTTCAAGTGTATAATGGCATAAATGAAAATCTTGTCTTCGGTTTGAGATTAAGGGTAATACTGGAGACCCCATGTTTGTTGGTGATTCATCATTAACCACAGTACCAAATACAATTTCATAAAAAGCCATAGCTAGTTCAGTATCATTATTCCAAATCTTTTCGATGACATCTGCAAACATGAAAAAATAATCAATTGGAAAATTTTCTTCTTTTACTAATGAAATTACACGAAATAAAAGTTTACTTGATTCATCCTTTTTAGTATAAAAAGTTTTTGCCACCATCGGGACACCATACCTTGAACCTATATGATCTATCCAAGGTTTTTTAATCGTCCTATTCTTCCATACCCAACACAATAAGTTTCTTGAAATATATCCGCAATTTGATATAATACATTTATCATCGTTACTAATACCATATTCAAGTATATCGGAAGAACAAGTAGCAAATTCCCCAAGAAAAGGTTCTTCAATTAAAATAGAAATATTAAGTAAAATACTACTCCATATTTCAAATCTCTTATTTTTATTAACCTTAAAAGTTTGCAGTACCCTTTTAACTGCTTCTATTGATAAAACATCTTTCTCAGTCAGCTTTTCAATTAATGGTTTTATAGCATCAACTGTTTTTGTTTCATTGATAATTACATTTGTAGGTATTAAACGAGCAAATAAATTTACATTAGATGTGTTACTTGAAAGTAGATACCAAAAGATTTTCCAAAAAACAGTATTTTCATCATACCACAATCTAGTAAAGAAATAAACTAAACTTGGACGTAGAAATAACGGCCTTGAGAAATCTTCTAAGAGAAACTTTTCTAATTCCTTCGCATCATCTTCAATCAAAAGAACATTAACTGCATAATCAAATAATATATTATGAGAATAAGTTAACTTCTGCTCATTTAATGATACCCGTTTGAGTATCTCATCACTCAGTAACTCATTCCAAACAGCTTGTATATTTGAATTATAAACTTCGCTTATATCAATAGATATTTTTTTTTGCTGAACCATTAAAGATGTACATTTCTTTAAAAATATTTCTTTGGTTTCGCGACTACCTTTTTCAATTATCTTTTTTCTCCAGAATAATCCTAGTAGTTGTACTTCCGACTGAATATTACTAAAATTAATTTTTGAATTTTCTGACGTAATTATTTTTTCTAATAACCACAGATTAAAAGGTATACGCAATAAATCTTTGAATTCAGGAGAAGCATTCTTGTAAATTTCCGCTAAACCGTCAATCTGTTCTTGAGCCTCTTGAATGTCAATATCATCTAATGCAGGAATTAAAAAATGTCGACAACCGAAATTGCCCGTATAAATATTTTGTATTATCTCTTCATTATCTTTTTTGAAAATGTTTAATAAATCAGATGATTTCCTTGCGTCAAACAACCTAACAATTACAATTACATTAATAACGCCCAAATATTCATCGATTAAGGATAAAATAAGTTTTAGAAATCTTTCCCTTTTTGATTCATCCCTTGCAGAATCAAATGAATCGAAGATGAGTATATTATTATTAGATAAACTGCTCCATTTACCAATCCATTCAATGAAAGACCCTTCATAGTGCAATTCTTCCCTTAAATTTTCTTCAGTCCCATCACCTAATTGATCTATTGGAAGGTATAAAGAATTGATTCCTTTTGACTCCAACAATTCAATTAATTTTTCTCTAATTAAATAAGTCTTACCTACACCTGGAGAGCCAATAACTACACCATTATCTTTTAGAACATACTTAAATAGATTCCCTAAAACATTCTTTCTTTCAAGCTTCATATTCTCTACTCTTTTTTATCATCTTTATATTTGTTTCTTTAGTCCATTTCCTAATGTCATCAAGTGTTTCTTTAGTTGATCCAAATGAACTTGTTTTTACTTTTTCGTTACCTTTAGAAATTTTTATTTCAGTTTCAACTATTTTTACAGAATCAATGATTTCATCAATATAATCTTCTAAGCCTTTATGAGTACCATTATCATTTTCATAGAATATAGTTGTTATTGCAAACTCTTCAGAAAATCTTTGAGCATTTTGATATTGTGAGGTTTTATTTTCATTATTAATATCTGTTATAAGAAAATGAGATTTACTATTCCAGCGCCATAAATCTTTGCATACAATTTTCAACATGAGATTAATATAATCGTCATTCATACTGAAACCAATAAATATCACTCTTCTTGTAGCTAATAACGACCATAAGAATTTATAATGTAAGGTAGGCGCAATTTTAGGTACTCCGTTTGCATCATAACCATAATTAATTAAATAATCTTCGAGACTTAATATTATATTACTAGGATCATCGTAAACACCATGAATATGTGCAATTTTTTTCTCCATACTTAAAGAATTATTTAAGGAAAGAAAAAAATCTGAAACATCAGGAGGGCCAGAATCTTTTGCTAAAGTAAACCAATATTTCATAGAAATATTATTTTGATCGCTCTCTCTTAATGCTTTTTCTAGAATCAAATCATAATTAGTTGTAATAAAACCTAAGAAAGGTATTTTAAACAATTTTCGGTGTTTGTCTTCACAATCTTCTTTTTTGAAAATACGTCTTAACTCATTATAGTATTTATTAAGATCTCCCTCTTTGTCCTTTATAAATTGTTTGATACTGTCAACATATTGCAATAAACTTTTTTTTCTTAGATTTTCATTTGGTTTGAATGAGGGGTCAATTCGTTTTGCTAAATCTTCAAGTTTAGAAATTAACCCTTGCCAACTAGGACATATTGGTTGACTTAATCCAGCACCAACAAATAGAATCGTTTCATTATTTTTAATTGCATTTATTAGTTCTGTCTTCCCCTTTTCATTTGTATCTAGTTCTTCGGGAGTGAGAAGAGGAATATTTTTTGTTAATCCGTTCATCATATTCTTAGCATTTAAGAAAACAAAAAGATTAGTTATATGAGCATAGAATTATTTAAAAATTGTATTCGCTATTACTTGTGCATTGCCAAAGCATCTTTTATACTGAATTTATATTTTTCTAAATATTTTTAACCATATCATTTAAACAAATATCAAATCCCTATACACCGCCAAGTGGCTTGATGAATTGCAGATAGATTTGAGAACGTTTTTTATTTATTGATTAAATCCAAAACATAATTCAATGTTTTCCAATCTATGCTTTTCAGCATTTTAAGGCAGATTATACCGCCGCTTTCTTTATCACCAACAGAAAGAGATTCGTCATATTCCAATAAACAGTAATGAATTTCGAGATGATGTTTTTCTACAGCTTGTTTACCAATCCAGGTTAATGTGGGCATAATGTTTACGAGTATAATATCAAGTTAGAGTTAAAATTTTATTTTATTTGCAAATTCTTTAGCACTAGGGCGAATTTCGTTTTTCTTATACCAATAAACTGTATCTACATTTGAAGTAGTGGAGATATCACTAATAATACATTTTTCGTTGTCATAATATAATATAAGTAAAAAAGCGTTTTCCCTAGCTTTGAAAAAATAATCATCTGCTTGTTTAATTTTAGCTGCTAACCCTTTGGAAGAATAAACCTCATTCTCGCCTAAGTAACGCAGATAGTATTCGTAAGTCAAGGTTTCAAGGTTATTATTGAATTCTTCATCTAATAAATCCGCCGCAATTCTCAAATTTTCAGTACCAAGATCATTCCGGAAATCATCATTTACAATTATTGATGATGAACATGAACTAACTATAACGATAAAAAATAATAATGTAATCTTTTTCATTTCAACTCCAGTATTTAGGAATTTCATTAAGGTCATTGTTTGCAATAAATCTTCCGGTATCTAAATTAATAGGTGCTATATCGTCAGCGGTAAGTTCGGCGCCATTTTCAAATACAAATTGAAATGCTTTTTCTGCGATAGGGATAAAAACTTTATAAAAGTGAGGAATTATATCATCGAAATAATTAATGCTGTCGGACTTCAAGAAGTTTTCCGGTCTCTTATCACTTGTTGATTTGCCCAAGGTTAAAAGTGAATCATAATCTGTTAATAACCTTTCATAGTTATAGAAAATTATATCCTTGATGACCGGCAACGAATAATAAAAACCAGGATGCCCACCCTCAGCAATTGCGAACATTGTATGAAGTCCATTTATCCAGCCAGTGATCATAGCAGGCGGACACTCCATACTATAAACTTGCTTTATGTATTTGCTAAAAAGTTCTAATACAATATCCGCTTGTTTGTAATTGCTATGTGTAATGTTTAGCAACTCTTCGTGAATATTGGCATAGTTTAATTGAATTGGTCTAACTGTTCTTTCTGTGAGATGATAATAATAAAGCACATCAAGTTTCATTTCTAAAACTCTGTGTTCGGCTTTGTGGTCATCGTAATCTCCAACCATATCACGAATGAAAGGATGAATAATACCATCGGCTATAATGTGTGAAAGATAGCCAAGGAAAAAACAAAAACTATATTTGAGCGCCTTTGGTTTTAATTCTTTCCCAGCGAGTTCCTTAAATGCAAGTAAAGGAATTTCATTTGTGTTCTTATAGTGAAAACTATCAGCAAGCTCCGTTTCATTTGAAAGGATTAGATCACCGTCGGCAATACTAGCATAGGGTAGATCGGGAGCTACAGCACCAACTTGAAGGAAATGAATTCCGGAAGAAATTTTAGTCTTGAATTTGCTCTCATTAAGTAAGTTCGGGAGATTCTTCATAAGAAGAATATGGGTTATACCACTAGCCATTATGCCTCCACTTGTTCTATTTAGAAATGTCAATTAACAAAAGGATTCCCCCGGAAGTTGCTTTGAATGGAACCCACCCTATTTCAAACTGAAATTATATTTAAAGGATAAGATTGTCAAGAAAGAGCAATGGAGAATTGAAAATTTAGAATTGAGAATTTGAAACTACGTGGGAAGAAAAGAATTGAGTAACTGAGTTCCTTAATGCCAAAGTGAGAGACGGGAAATCCCTCGACAAGCTCGGGACAGGCTCATCAACTGGTTCGGCTTCGCTCACCACAGGTTCGCTCGGGATGACTGTAAATGAAAAAAGTGAAAGATGTAGGAGAATATTTGCAGTGATTTTTACTAAGGAAATTCCTATTTAAGTAAAGGGTTAGTGAAAACTAGTTTATTTGAGGTGTATATGCATTAGCATAATAACTTCTACCCGTAAACGGGAAATCCAATCTGAAGGATGAGTGTCCAAAACAGTGTGTGCATTAATTAAATAATTCTCTCTAATTAGGGGGACAAATGCACATTGAAAGATTTTCATTTTCCGAATTAGAAAAACAATTAGATGAATTAAGTACTGATGTTGAAAAAATTGAATATATATCAACTGAAGTGAAGAAATGTAAAGTAGCAATAGAAGATGTAAAATATGAAGCAGATACTTTTGAGACAATGGAGATTAGACTAACCATAAAATCCGCAAAACAAGAGACCCCGCTGGTTGAAATTCTAAACAACGATAGAAGAATTAGGCGCACGGCAATAAAAAAGATTATGAAATTATGTGCAAGGAAGCTTTGCAGAGAGTTAACTAATTATTTGAAAAGAGCTGAGGTTCTGCTAATTCATTATAAAACAAATCTTGACGCAAGAGTAAAATCCTTTGATTATTTAAACTGCGAAAGCAAATCAAATTTAAGTCCAGATAAAACGTTTATTAGAATAATATGGAAGCTGGGCAAGGAAAAACTGTTAAGTCTATTTGTTCAGCTCAATCTGAACGAAATTGTTCCAAAGCACTCAAAGGAAGAAATACTAGCTCACTTTACTGATGAAAAACAAAATTTCTTTGTGGACAGATGGGGCACTTGTAAAAAATTTAGCTGGTATGATAGCGATTGTGCGTTTGCTGTTTTTGTTGATGAACTGTCAAAGCGTGGCGCGATTGAAGATGAAAACAAATACAAAGTCTTTGCACAACATTTTTTGAATAAGCAGGGAAACTCATTTAAGGACCTTCCACAAAAAAGAAACTATACCGAAAATTTTACGAAGACCGGCGATTTTATAAGAAAGATACTTGATGATGCAAAAATTTAATTTATAAAAATACTTTATGATACTTTATGGCAAACAGATAAAAGACCATAAAAGAAATTGAACTCCAATTGAAATACTTTATCATCTTTTATGGCAAAGGCATAAAATCGCATAAAAGCCGATAAATTCTTTTTGCTTGATTTCTGTTTCATATTTCTCATGAAAATAAAATTAACATGAGGTGTGAAATGGCAAAAGTAAAAAGTGAATCCCTCGACAAGCTCGCGACAGGCTCCTCGACGGTTCGACTACGCTCACCGCAGGCTTCACGGAGAATGACTTCGGAAGAACAAAAATTAATTCTAGAAAAACTTTCCACACTGGAAGAATTACTCAAGAAAAAAGATGACCGTCCGCTGACATTTAAGGAAGCGTGTACTTATTTGGGTTATGCACCAAGCTATCTCTACAAGCTTACTTACCAAAATATAATTCCTCATTACAAGCCAACCGGCAAGATGATTTTCTTTTCGAAGAATGAAGTGGACCAATGGATTTTTAAGAGCAGCCATAAGGCACAAGGGACAATCAAAGAAGTAACTGAGTGCCTAAGTGCCAGAGTTGAAAAAGATCCGAATCAAATGGAGATGGAGCTTGAAGAAAAGACGGGAAGAAGTAAAAAAGAAGTGAATGAAACTGATGCTTCGACTGTCCCTTCACTTCGTTCAGGACAGGGCTCAGCACAGGAGTTGTTAATTGAGTTTCCGTTGAAGAGCCGGAGGAAGAAATAGCTATAAGCTGTAAGGTGTAATAAGCCATAAGCCAAAGGAAAAGATCAAGATTAAGATCAAGTGCAAGAGCAAGAGGAACAAATGGAAGAGATACTGAAAAATATTTGGATGTTGTTCTTTTCTCTTGATAGAAAAGAACCAAAAGATCAAGACTGCAAAAAAATGACTAGGAATATCATAAAGCCGATGACAGAAATTGAACTCATCCCGCAACTATATAATACTAATGCAAATGCGGGATTCAAACAGCAATTTCTGTTTAACACCGACTTCATTCATTCCTTTAACGTCATTTTTTTGAGGTCGTGTAAAAAGCCAAAGAATTCAGCCCAATGAATCGTTGAGGAAAGTAAAATGGATGAGTTACTAAATAGACTTTCTGTTGAAGACATTGAAAAGTTGAAATGGTTGTTTTCAATGAGCAATAATCAACAACCGAAAGAGATTATATCGCTGCGGGTGTTTAGAGAGGAATATTTGAATCTTCTTAAAAGCAATAGATCAATTTCATATTACAATTCTGTAAGACTCTCTTTGGATTATCTCGTTGACTACTTCGGAATTCACTGCTCAATTGGTTCGATTCAACAAAAAGAAATAGAGAACTTTTTCATTAAGCTGCAAGAGAAGGTTAAAGCCGTTTCGCATTGTGCTAACCAAAGCGGTAACGGCTATGAAGTTTATTACCGGAATATTAAAGCTGCTTTCAACAAAGCAAAAGAATGGAATTACATTCACGAGAATTATTTCACGAAAGTAAAACTCCCCAAAAGGCAAAGATTATCACCCGTGTTTATTAATTGCGATCAGCTTTCGGCTATTTGCAATCAGATAAAAAACGAAACTGTTAAAGATGTTGTTGTATTTGCATTCTATACAGGAATGAGATTAGATGAAATTGTTAATATAAAATGGAAGAATGTTGATAATGAAAACAATACGATTACTGTAGGTGACGAAACATTTGTAACCAAAGGAAGAAAGCAAAGATTTATTCCAATGTGCGAAGAAACAGTAAGGATAATTGAGAATTTAGAATGCAGAATGGAGAATAAAAAACCAAATACCCGAATAGTAAAACTTGTTGGGTATGCCTCGACTTCGCTCGGCATGACGAATGACTTTGTGTTTTGCAAAGAGAATGGCGAGAAGTATTCCGGGAATTACTTTTCGAGAAGGTTTAAGATTGCGTGCAAAGCTGCGGGTTTAGACAAATCAATTCACTTTCATTAATTGAGACATTCTTTCGCTTCAAACCTTGCTCAAAGAGGAGTTTCGATTTATACAATCAAAGAACTTCTCGGTCACTCATCAATAACTACAACACAAATTTACTCGCACCTAAATATGGATTCTTTGAGAGAAGCAGTGAACAAATTAGATTCTGGATTCAAGTTACTTGATGCTGGACAAAAGCAAAAGAATGAACCCAAAATATTTAGTATTAATTCCGGAGAAAAGAGATGATACAATTTCTGGATATGGCAAAGATTTATAGAAATGTTTTTGGATTTAATGTACTACCAATTCAAGGTAAAAAACCAACAATCGCTTGGGAGAATTGGCAGCTTATTGAACAAAGTGAAAGTGATGTAATTGGTCTTGGTTGGAATGCTAACATAACCGGTATTGGCGGGATATGTGGAATTAACGATTTAAGGAATATTGATTTCGACAGGGTCATAGACCCTTTTGAAGGAGGAACTGGTTTTAGTTTAGTGCAGATGATATGTAAACGGCTTGGACTTGGTGATAAATATTTATGGACTGTAAAAAGCGGAAGCGGTGCTGGTTTTCATATTTGGGTTAAGGTTAGAGAAAATGAAAGATTGAAAGAGAGATTGAACGGACCAAAAAGTGTTTACCGTTTGTATCTGAAAGATGAGGGATTATGTGACCATATTGAATTGCGGTGGAATAATTCGCAAACCGTTCTTCCATACTCTAAACATGATAGCGGGAACAGATATTCTTTTCTTTATGATGAACCCAAAGAGCCACCAACTGAGATTGACGCGGATGTTCTGCTGGAATGCATTGAAGAGTTTTGTGACTTACAAAATGAAAAAGATGTACTTGATGTTGGCAAACGGACTTTTGAACCGGCTGGATTTGACAGAGAGAAGCTGGAAAGCGCAATTGAGTTTTTGGAAAACAATATACCGATAAACTGTTATGAAGATTGGTATAGAATCGGTTTTGGATTAGTAACGATTGGCGAAGAAGGAAGAAAGTATTTTTTGAAGTTAAGCTTAGGCAATCAGCATTATCATGATTCTGAATTTGCGATAAACAAAAAGTTTGATGAATTGATGAAGAAATCGGATGGGAGAATTACTCTTGGGACTGTTTATCACACTGCTGAAAAGTATGGCTGGCAAAAGCCGTTCGTAAAGTTCTGGTATATCGAAAATGATAAGACAAAAATATCTAAACAGAACTTCAAGAGATTTCTGGAAGAGAATGGATTTTGCAAGCTGCCGTTGGAACGCGGTTATATACTGCTGAAGGTTAGCAAGAATATTGTCCGGGAAGTGGAGATTTTCAACATCAAAGATTTTGTGATTGATTATTTGAAACGATTAGACGCCTCACATTTTGAGGACGTACATCGAATAAAAGTAATTGATGCTGTTATAAAAGGAGCACCACAACATTTTGTACAAACGTTCCTAGAGTTTTTGGAAACTAGAGATTTAGAATTCTTACGTGATACAAAGGAGAAAGGATTTCTATTCTTCGCGAATTGTTTTGTTGAGATTACAGAGAGTAAGATTAAGAGTAAGAGGTATGAAGAATTAGAAGGTTTTATTTGGGACAAACAAGTAATCAACAAACGGTTAAACCTTGAGATGCGTGAGGCTGAGTTTGAAAGATTTGTTAGAAATATTTGCATGAATGATGAGCAAAGAATTCTTTCTTTGCGAAGTGGAATAGGTTATTTACTTCACAACTACAAAGATTCAACAAATGCTAAAGCTGTGATCTTTCTTGATGAGAAATTGAGTGACGGCGCTTATGGTAGAAGCGGAAAGGGATTGGTTGCTCAAGCAATAGGTAAGTTGCGGAAAACAATCCGTTTGGATGGAAGGAATTTTAATTTCTCGAAGAGTTTTAGTTTTCAATCGGTAACACTTGATACAGCGATTATAGAATTTAATGATGTAACCAAGAAATTCAACTTTGATAAGCTCTTTTCTATCATCACTGATGATATAACTGTCGAGAAGAAAAACCAGAATGAAATAATCATTCCGTTTCATCAATCGCCCAAAATTATCATTTCCACAAATTACACAATTGAAGGTTCTGACGATTCAACGTTAGACAGGCAATTCGTGATAGAATTCTCAGATCACTATAACAAAACACACAGACCGATAGATGAGTTCGGGCACCGCTTTTATGATGAGTGGAGTAATGAGGAATGGAATAGTTTTCTCAATTACATGATTGGATGTCTTCAGCTGTATTTGAGTGAAGGATTGATTCAGTGTAACCATGTTAATCTTGAAAAGAAAAAGATGATTGATTCGACTTGTGCGGAATTTGTGGAATACTTTGATTCGATTGAAGTTGGGAAAGAATATCAGAAGAAAGAATTACTCGAAAGCTTCAAGCGGGAATATGAAGAATTTGCAGAAATCCAACCGGTGAGGTTTTCCAGATGGCTGAGGGAAGCCACAAAGATTAAAAGAATCAAGCTGACTGAACGAAAATCCGGGACTGAAAGATTCATTTGTTTAGGTGAGCTTAAAAAGTTGGACAACTTGGACGAGTCTTTTTTCGATTAGGGAGAGAAAATGAAAATAAAGTTGTCCAAGTTGTCCAAATCAGTGAATTATTGAGAAAATGAAGTAAAAACAAAAAAATGGTTGGACAACTTAGTGGACAAGTTGGACGCAAATTGAGGAAAAGAATGAATTTTGGACGAGTTTGGCTCAAAAAGTTGTCCATTTGGACAAGTTGAGGAAATGAAATAATCCAAATTAATTACATGCTTTTACTTTTTGCTTGATCAAAAAGTAACAAAAAATCAAGACTGCAAAAAAATGGTTAAGAATATCACTCGTTCGATTACAGAAATTGAACTCACCCGCATTTGTTTTAGAAATAGTAAATGCGGGCTCAAACAGCAATTTCTGTTTAACATCGAATTCGTTCATTCTTTATACACCATTTTTTTGAGGTCGCGAAAAGACGAAAAGATTTTAAGCTACCAAGAATATGAGACTTCTTGGAAATGAATTGAAATACTGAGGAAGAATTATTAAAAACAGATGGAGGAATGAAATGAAACAAACACCGTTGAGAGCGATTAAGAAACATTGTCTGGAATGTTCCGGATATGAAAAGAAGCAAGTGCGGGAATGTGTGATTAAGGATTGTGTGCTTTATGAATATAGGCAAGGAAGAAATTTAAGACGGTTAGGAGTCGGAAGATTAAAAAAAGCCCAACTCAAGGAATGATTTTAGATGAGATATTCTATAGATGAGGTTTTGTATTACTCCAATGAGTTTGTAGTTAAAAGTGAGCGGTGAGATGGGAGAATTTAAGAAATAGAACAAAATTTGAAAGGGCGCACAACACTGAAAAATGATGTTCGAACAAAAAGTTTTGAAAAAGATGTTGGTTATGTTTGGATGGGGTGAGTTTATGCAACAAATGAACGTTGAACGACTAGAATTTTTAAGGATATGAAAGATTAAGTATATGAAGCCTTCAAATAAAACTATTCTATGGTAAAACTTATTAGCTAAAAAACAGAATCATCAATTGACTGATAACAAACTATATCTTATTTTCTTATTGGAAAAAGGGAAACCAGAAATGGGGTCAAAATTTCAATTAATCCATTCTAGTTGGCACATCCGGACAAGTACTCTCAATAATTTACATAAATCGTTACGTCGTTTTCAGACTGTTATACTTCTTGAAACTCAGATAAGAATACGTTACGAGTACGCTAAAAAAAATGACGAGAAACTTCAAATATAAACTTAACGCTCTTTCAATATTGGCAATCATAAAAGATGTATTTATGCTTTAGTTGGTGAGAGTAAAAATCAAGAAGGTTTTATAACATATAAGCACAAACAATTTGGAATTTTTATGCCAAAGAGAATCTGCGCAAAGTGTGGAAAAGAAAAAGAAATAAGCGGTGGCAAAGTCTGCGAGAAAGGACATTTTATTTGCAAGTCTTGTGTATGGGAAACTGCTGGTTTTTTTTCGAATGAAAGAAGAATTTGTCCTTTGTGTAGCAAGAGACTTATATAATTGCTTTTATATCGAAATAAATAATACTAATTAACAACAATGAACAAAAAAAAAGCACAAAGGCTTTTATTTATTGGTTATGTTTTTGCATTGATTGGGTGTCTTGTTGGATTTAGTAGCAAATTTCATAACTCTGTATTCGTAGTGCTTATTACTGGCTACTTATTCTGGAGTTGCTACTGGGGTTGGGTACTAACATATAAAAAGGTAAAAAGTTTTTTCAATGGGATGCATACTTTCGGGGAAACATTACCTCAGCTGTTTAAGAATCATCTTTTGAAAGAACTAGCAATTTATTGCATCATTTTATGTATTGGTTTAGTTATTGGTTCTTTTGGAGGATCCGTGTATATGCAAATAAAATTGACACCGGTTGCTTATAGATGATGAAAAGAGTATCAAACGTTTTGAAAAGAGATATAGTAAATGAAATAATAAGTCGCAATTACTAGAACATTTAATAAGGAGAAAAATATGAAACATATCCAAATCCCAACCGGGTACTTGTACAATACTACAGATGAAGATGAAGCAGCAAAAAAACGTCGGGAAATTAAGGAAAAACTTTTACGCGGTGAAATTGTTAGAGTCACTAAAGAAGGTACCGTAAAAGACGCAGAAAAAAGTAAAAACGAAGGTGGCATTATTGTACCAGAAGGAAAACTCGCCAGTTTTTATTGGTATGAAAATGACCCGGAATTGCTTGAGGATGAAAAACAAGTAATGCGGAGGTATTTTCCACAATTTCAATTAGATAAACTTAAAGACGGAAGGTTGTACTGGACAGGAGTATTTAAAACAGATCTTCGCCCAGGTGGAGAGTGGCATTTACAGGCAATTTACGAACATAACCATCCTAATAATAGTAGTTGGGGTGGTTCAGTAAAGATTTATTCCATACTACCCGATCTTGAAGAAATTAGCAAAGAACTTAAGGAACCTATACCGCATCTTTTAGCTGATTCAAAAGGAAATGTTTACTTATGTACGGCGAGAAAAGAAGACGTAAGAGACGGAAAAGAAATGGTTACAAGTGCTGCTTCTTCATTGTCGTGGGCTGCAAAATGGATTGCAGCTTTTGAACTTTGGATGGAAGGAAATATCTCTACTGCTGAATTTTCAAATCACAACAAAATTTAATTTTTGATTGGAGAATAGGGAATGGTCTCTTCTACAAGGAAAGTAATACTCTCTTCACAGGCTTATCTTTCAATTATTTCGGAAACTTATTCCTTTGTTGATAGAGAAACTGGAGGTATTTTTTTAGGCATTGTCATTGACAACTCTTGGTATGTTCTAGAGAATATTGATCCCGGATACAGGAAAATAGAACGACACCATTCCTATTTTGAATACGATGTTGAGTATGTTACTCATTTGGCTAATGTAAGAAGTAAACTTTATCAGGTTGAATTGAAATTACTTGGGCTTTGGCATAGACATCCCGGAAGTTTTGATCGTTTTTCATCAACTGATAATGAAACAAATATTAGATTTGCAAAATTACTCCAACCAGGAGCAATTTCAGCCATTGTAAATCTTGATCCTCATTTTCGATCTACTTTTTACCATGTCACACTTCCATTGAATTACACTGTCATAACAGATATAATAATCGGTGATTCTAATGTCCCAAAAGAATTTCAAAGTCTCAAAGATCCAGAAAAAATAATGAATAGAAACTTATACAATTACACTGAGACACAAAAAGCAGTTGAAGGACAACAAAAATTTACTAAGAAGATTTTCTCATATTTCACACCATCCCAAAAACAAGTAGCTAAGTTAGAAATAACATCCAAACAAGAAGATATTATGGATATGTTGTCTACTGAATTGATATCTTATCTAGAAAAGCAGAGTGATTACAGCTATGAGATTAGAATGATTGATGAATTATTAGAAGTGAAAATGAAGTATACTGGAGAGATGACAAGTTATTTTCCCGAAAGAGTCGATTGTTTGTTCTCTTATGAAAATCAACAAAAAATTATTACTATCAATGGCTTACGTTTGCGATATATGCCAGATATAATAAAACAATTTGTGAATGAGCAAATATCTTTGAGGATGTCAAATAATAGTATTAACATGCAAAGTAAAGAAGAAAAGAAAAAGAATTATTATGAATCTTTACTAGAGCTTTCTTCTGAATATGATGAAGAAATGCTTTTAACAGCACGTAAATCCAAGCTTGCTGATTATCATCCCGACTATTGGGAACGAGAGGGGAATGAAACGATTAATAAAAATGCAAATCAGTTTACTAGAGAAGTTTTGGATGCATATGATTACCTTTTAAAGGAATTACGTCGGACAAAAAATCTTTGAGCTCAAAAATGGTTGGGAGATAATTATGCTTAAAAACAAACGTCAACCTATTGTTCATTATCCAGTACATTTAGAAAAAGATAAGTATTTAGGTGATGTATACGGTTATTTTCATTTGAATTCGAATGAATATAATATTATTGCCACAAACAATAATATTGCAAATAATGAGTCATGTGTTAATCTAGTAAGAATTGTCAAAGAAAAACCACTACAATTCATAGACAACATTCTGTATGCTTATTGGGAAAATGAACAGATTATTTTCCAGCAGGGTAATACATTGTGCAAAAAACAACCGTATGATTTATTATTAAATATTTTTTCTCGTAATTCGGGAATTCTTGAAACTGACTTTATGCTGAATAAGTCTGTTATTATAGCGGGACTGGGTTCAGTTGGAAGTCTAATTGCTCTGGAATTAGCACGAGCTGGGGTGGGTAGTTTTCTATTAGTAGACAACGACACTCTAGCGTATCATAATCTTTGTCGTCATCAACTTGGAATAAAAGATGTAGGTAAATTTAAAGTTTGCGCGGTTCGCGACCAAATTCTACAGATTAATTCAACAGCACAAGTTCAAACTGAAATAGGTATTTTGGAAGATGTTGAAAAAGTCAAATTTGATAACTTTATTACAGCCAATACAGTTATCATAGGATGCGCTGATAATCGTGAGGGAGACTTATATGCAAATCGACTTTCGATAAATTACAAAATCCCGTTCATTTCTATTGGATTTTGGGAGAGAGCTTTTGCTGGTGAAATATTTTATTCTATACCAACTAAAACACCTTGCTATGAATGTTTATTCGGAGGAAAAGAGAGACATATTTCTAGTCGTACTTCGGTTAATAGAAGATATTATACAAATGAGGAAAATCTTTCAGAAACACGATTCGAACCTGGAATATCAACCGACATTAATTTCATAACCACCGTCGGAATTAAATTAATAATTGATTTAATGAATCTTGAGAACGAAAATTATATCCCACGTTTGTTTACCCATCTCTCACAATTTACACTAATTTGTAATTCAAATGATAAACGAGTAGGAGGAGATCAAGCCGAAATATTTTCTTATCCATTGCAGATAACCACCTCTATTAAAATTGATTATAATGAAAAATGTTCAGTTTGTGGAGGAATTAAATGAGTATAATTTTCGAGGGATCTTGATGAGCCGATTGAGCAGAATAAATGAGAAAGGAGAAATTACAAGATCCAAAGCTACTGGAGACCACAGCAGAGAAACAAGCACTTATCGACCAACAACTATTACAACACAATCCACTTCAGGCTCCACTAGTAAATTTGTAATTGGTTTTTTTGGATTCATTATATTTGTAATTGTTTTAATAATAATTAACCGGCAACCACAAGTAGTAAATAACGAACAGTTTATTCCACCAAATAATTCTCAACCATCATCAACATCGCCAGAGACACCCACTATTAGTGCAAACCAACATTTAGATTATTCAGATGGTTCAACATATGATGGCCAAGTAATAAATTCTAAAAGAGAAGGTAATGGAATTTTAAATTTCCCGGAAAATAATGAAATGAATTATTGGAAATATGATGGAGAATTCAAAGAAGATCTGAAGAATGGTAAGGGAATATTGTACTTAAAAGATGGCAGCAGATATGAAGGAACTTGGATTAGCGATATGCGAGAAGGAGAATTTATTTATTACGATGCTAATGGAAATCAAGAAATCCAATCATTTTCTGAGGGGGTGAGAATTAAATAGCAATGAAAGTTAATAATAGAATATTTTTAATGGTTATACTGTTTTTAAGTCAATTGGTTTATCCGCAAACTGGTAAACCAATAGTTGAAATTATTTCTAAAAATTTTGGAAATGGTGAATTCCATGTTGAATACATTATCAACAGCAGTATGTTAGATGAAAAATATGATTTGAAACTTCTACTCTACGATGACAAAAAGAATTTAATACGCGGTGCATTTAAATTTAGTGGCGATAAAGAAGTTATAGGGGATCAACAAAATACTATTTATTGGTATTGGTCTAAAGATAGAGATATTAAACCTACTATAAGTAAAGTTGAAATAATTATTGAAAAGATTAATAAAATAATGTACAACCTTGTGATTATAGGTAGGTCTGATATTAAAATTACTTTAGACGGAAATTATAAGGGAACTCTCGGCAAAGATAGTAATTATTTGTTGGCTAGAGGTAAACACAACCTTAAAGCAGAGCTTAATGGATTCGAAACCTATGAAACTGTTTTTTATTTATATAATAATGAAGAGACAATACGAATTAACCTAAAGGAAAATAAAAAAACAGAAATTGCTGAAACAAATAAGAATAAATACGAGCGTACATGGTTTGACAACAAAGCAAATACTGAATATCAAAGAGAAGGCATTGGCGCAGTAGAATTTTGCTTGTTCGGAAATGAGAAAATAACGGAAGTAACACCAAAGTTGTCTTTATATGGGGCGTTCTATTATCAAACAATAAATCCATCACTAATATCAACCGCTGTAAAATATCCTTTTTTTGAACAAGTAAAGAATCGCTCCTTGCTAGGTGGGGGTCTTAAACTAACATTGCTTCCATTTTCATTTGATGTTGATTTTACTGTTGATATAGGGGGCATTAAATCAAAAGATGTGGCGGGATCCGAAAGAATTACATTGGCTCAAGACTCTGTATTATTTAAAATGAATTTTTATAGAATTAAAGGCGGGCTTTGTCCATTCGTTATATCCGGAAGCATCTATCCCTACGTTGGGATAGTGTCTCAAACAGTAACTGTTGATTTACAAACTAATAATTTAAAAAAGGATATCCTTTTAGATTATAAAACATTAAGTTATCAGGAATTTGGTCTGTTTGCTAATATTACTTTCCGACTAAGCAATAAATGGGTATTAGTTGTTGGTTATGAAAAATTTAATAAGAAAGATGCTTTTGATGGTGGTTTTTATACGCATTTAGGATTATATCTTTAAATAATTTTGGAAGGAGATATTATATGATGATGAATATAAACAGATTATCCATGTTGAAAAGAAAATGAAATATGAATAAACGTTATTTAATCGTAATGTTTCTTGCTATTTCGTCTATTTTTTTTATTTGTTGTGATAAACTGAATTCACCGGAAGAGTATCTGATGATTCCCGAGAAAATACAGATTACAGATGTTACGTATTATAATGATGGTGAAAAATCTATCTCCCTATCATGGGGTAACTATATGCAGCAACATACGGGTTTCCAAATTACACGTGATTCTAAACTCATTGTTACTTTGGATAGAGCTCATGCTTATGCAACAATATATACTGACTATGTCAAGAATTATGGGACGTACGAATATCGCATATATGCACTAAATGGAAACAAGTCGTCATTTCCCTCGTATATAAAAATTAGACTTAGTTCAGATAAGTACTATTGGTGGTATGACTAAATTTCTCAAAAATAAAATTCGTTTGATCATTCAATTAAAAATCTTATGACGATAATTGAGTAAGCAATAATAGAATAAACATTCAGTACGATATTCCACTATAGTTTTCCAAATTAATATCTTGCAATAGAGAGTGATTATGAAAGAAATTATTGAAGGAATTCAAGAGGGTTTAACTTTTCTTTTAACTTTCAGATCAAGGTACGATCTTGGAAATGAATTAGTTTCTACTCCTGGCTTCACAAATTTGATGGTACTAATTGTTTTAATAGTGTTAGTAGCAAGTGCATATTCCTATTTAAAAACAACCTCGGTTATAAAACACTCTCCTGGAGGTGCAGTAGGTTTAATCATAGCACTCTGTTGTTTGGCCTTAGCTTGGTCTGGTTTAGCAACAATAATGATTGCTTTTTTTTACCTATGGGGTTCTATGACAGGTGTTGCAATAGGATTTTATACTGGCTGGAAAATTCGTAAAAACACATTGATGGGAATCGGATTAATACTCGGTATATTGATCGGCATTTTCATCACTACTATTATCCCTAAAACGATAGGGATTATATTAGAAATAGCATTAACCCTTTCATTAGTATGGATCGCATATGAAGAAATTATGAAGGTCTCTCAAATTGACTTTAACAAATTTTTTATCAGAGTTATTGCAATAGGCGGAGCAATCTCGTTAGTGTTATTTGATCCGCATTCCTTTATAATACTTTTAAACGAAGGCTCTAAAACGACAAATATACCGGCAGAGGGAAATCTTTTAATAACCACTTTGTTTTACTATGCACCGATAACCGGATGGATTTCGGGATTTGTTTTAGCAAAATAAACTACTTCGAGAAGATGTACACTCTAAAAGATTCGTAGAAAATAGTAACTCTTTCAAGTTTAATAAATTTTGCAGAATTATAACAAATTCACTGCATCTCTCAAATTTTGTTGCTGTAGATGACTATATATTTGAGTTGTTAAAAGTGCCTCATGTCCAAGTAATTCTTTGACTACATATAGTGAAACTCCACGCTGGATCAAAAGTGAAGCAAAAGAATGACGTAAAGTATGGAAGTGGATTTTGTCACTTAATTTGGCAGTATTTACTGCGGTTTTGAATTTTTTACTCACATAATCCTCGTTTAACTTCTTCCCTCTTGAATCGGCGAAAACAAAATCATCAGAAGTGATGTTAAAGATTTTTGGAATCCGATCAGCTAGTAAGGTCCTTATGGACTGATTGAAAGGAATGATTCTTCCCTTTTTATTTTTTGTCGTGAAAGTGTCTGAGCACTGAACTGTTATTTGTTTCTCATTCAGATCAATCCAAGACCATTTCATATTTACTAGCTCACCTAAACGCATGCCGGTATAAAACGCTGTAATAAAAACACTTCTCAAATACTCTTCTTTTGTTTTTTCGAGAATAGTTTGTAATTCAGTTTCAGAAATGAAAACCGGAAAAGCTTTAGAAACTTTTGGAGCTTTTATTTTCTTTAATGGATTTTCGGAAAGGTAATTCCATAAAACCGCTTTACTGAAAGCAGCTTTTAGAGTACGATAGTAAAGAGAAGCGCCTCTAGGTGTTCTTGCAAAAGTATGGGTGATAAATTTATCGATTGTATGAAGATCCAAACGGACTAGTGGAATATTACCGGAAAATTCGATTAACATCTTGAAAGAGAGTTTAATAGAGCGAACATAGCTTTTTGATTTTGTTTGCATAACATAATCGGAGTACTCATTCATAAAATCAATCAGGTGAATAACCTTGATTTTAATTTTTGATTCCTCTTCTCTCCTTTTTTGGAAGTTGATTAAAAAAAGATTGGCATCATATAGATTTTTGGCTTTTGTTGATATGGTTGTTTTCTTTCCATCAACTTCATAAGTCAATTGATAGAATGGCGTTTTATTTGATTTAGAAACGAACATATGGAATAAGCCTCCTTATGTTTGGTAGGGACTTTAGTAGGGACTCGCGGAAAATCCTTTATTTTCAGATTAAAATCGAAGTAGTCACCCTTACTTGTAATCAGCAGGTTGCGGGTTCGAGTCCCATCGCCAGCTCCACAAAAGCCTCAAGACACTTCGTTTTGGGGCTTTTTTTTTGACTCACACGATTCATTCATCACGAAGAACAAAAAGAAAGAATTATTCCGATGTATTCTTTCTTGAAGAAACTACTGATTTTAAGATAATCTTTAGTCTCAAAAGAGAATAATAAGGACTATGTTTTCTTTAGAACACAAAATGCAAATTTGAGTGAATTATAGGTCAGCAAAAAATTCAAGACGGCAGTAAATACAGCTAAACTAGATGATAAAATCACTTCCACACTTTGCGGCATTCCTTTGCTTCATTGCTTGTTCAAAAGGGAGTTTCTCTGTATGTGGTAAAATAATTACATGGTCATGAATCACTTACAACGACTCAAGTTTATTCTCACCTCCAGCAGCAAAATTTAAGAGACGCTGTAAATTTATTGTGAAAACCAACTAGGGAACGAAAACATAGTTCATGTAATTTTAACTTTTTGAGCTCCCACCGCTATTTGCCCATCAACTCTCAACGTGAATATCTGTTAGTTGCTTGAAGTAATGATGTGGAAAAGATAGTACATTGTAATTTTTACTATGTGTGATGTAAATACTTTACATCTAGCAAAAATTACACTTGAACACTAGATGTTATCAACTCTGTAATTTTGAAAATCTATCTTAATCAAAAACAAAAAAATTATTTGCTGTTGAACTAGAATAACGCCAACAAGAAAATGCTAGACGTTTGTTGTACCTATGGTGAAATAACCTTTTTTCAAATAGATTCATTAATGTGACTCTTAACTAAGATTGGCTTTCTACCCATGATTAATTAGTATAAACTAATGAGAAGCTTTAATATGAAGTATTTATAAAAAAATACACATTTCTTTCGATTGATATAATAATAATGCTAGCGTAATCTTTACACACAAAATTAAAGTGGATTACAATCATAGATTTTTTGTCAGCTTATGGAAAAATTAATATTGAATTCAAAAGAACTTTAATAAAATCAGAGAGGAAGAAATGGCAAAAACAGAAAGAAGAAACCTTTCGCTAGAAGCAAATCTTAATAATTCGGACGAATCTAGAAGTGAGTTACTACGTCAATTAGTAGCACACCTTCGCGAAAGTAGAACTCAATTGAGGCAGGAGTGGGCGCGGCGTATTACTGAAGCAAAACTCTTAACAGCAATGAGTCAGGATGAAATTTTTGCTGAAGCAACAACAATATATGATAGCTACGTAGATGCGCTTCAGTCTGGAACTTTTGAAGCATTGCAAACATATGCACGTGATCTATCGGAAAGAATTATTCCACGTGGAGTTGAAACTCACGAAGTTATTGGAATTGTACTTCTGCTTCGTGACGTACTTGCCCGTTCATTATTTGCCAAGTACCAGCATGATTTCGGATTGCTTAACAGAATACTTGATGCTTATGAACCCGCGGCAAACAGAATTGCTAATACTGTTGCAGTAAGTTTCGTTCAGGAACGCGAAAGGACCATCAGACAACAACAGGAAGCTATCCGGGAGCTTTCTACTCCAGTTCTTCAGGTGCGTGACCGATTGCTTATTCTTCCTATAATTGGCGTAATTGACCCCCAACGGGCAAGGCAGTTAACAGAGCAACTGCTTAGAGGAATTAGAACTAATCGTGCTAAACTTGTTGTTATAGATATTACCGGTGTTGCGGCAATGGATTCCAATGTAGCAAACCACCTGGTTCAGACGGTTGAAGCATCACGTCTTCTCGGTGCTTCAGTTATCGTAACCGGTCTATCGCCTGAAATTGCCCAAACATTGGTTACTATAGGAGTCGACTTAACTAAGATGAATACAGTTGGTGACTTACAGGGTGGTATTGAACAAGCGGAGAGACAATTGGGTTATAAAGTTATTCCTGTAAGTGAGCTATCTTTAGATCAAGCAGGAGCATAAGTAGTGGAAGTACCTATATTAAAGCAAAGCGATTATCTAATAGCTACTATACAAGCAGCTCTTACAGATGAAGATCTGCTGAAGCTTCATTACGCCCTTGTTGAACAGGTCGGCAAACACCGTTCCAGAGGAGTAATTATTGATGTAACCGCTCTGGATATAATGGATTCCTTTGCTACACGCACACTGAGATCCCTTGTTCACATGGTAAAGTTACGAGGTGCTGATACGGTTATTTGCGGTATACAGCCCGAAGTTGCATTTACTATGGTTCAACTTGGTCTAACCCTTGAAGGAATCTCCACGGCTTTAGACTTAGAAGAAGGTCTTGCTCTTCTTACCACAAGTAACAATAAGAAAAGGAAAATATAGGGATGGATGGCGGGTCCACTATTGCAATTACTTCAGATTCCGATATTATTGTCGCTAGGGAGCTTGGTAGAAGAGTAGGAAGGGAATTAGATTTTTCACTGACAGACCTAACTATAATTGCTACAGTAATTTCAGAACTAGCAAGAAATATTATAATTTTCGCAAAACACGGGGATATGATTATTGAAACAATCAGACACGGTAAAAAAGTCGGCATTGTAATTACAGCTGTAGATAAAGGACCAGGAATTCCGGATATTTTTCTTGCAATGCAAGATGGCTATTCAACCGGTAAAGGTTTAGGCTTAGGATTACCAGGGGTTCGAAGGCTAATGGACGAATTCGAAATCTTTTCGGAAACCGGAAAAGGCACAAGGGTATCGGTAAAAAAATGGCTCATGTAACAGGCGAAACTGTTTATCTGTCGCGGGTTGCTTATAGTACATCTTCTGTAATATTTCCCGGTCAAAATGAATCGGGAGATTTATATATAATAAAAGAATTCCCCGAGAAAGTAATAGTTGGTGTAGTAGATGGAATGGGTCACGGACATGAAGCTGCAATTGCCGCAAAGTGTGCTGTAGATACTTTGGAAGCCAATGCCGATTTATCTATTATGAAATTAGTTAAACTATGCCATGAAAAACTAAAAAATACACGCGGCGTGGTACTAGCTTTAGCTTCTATTAATTATACCGATGATACTCTTACCTGGTTAAGCATAGGTAATGTTGAGGGAGTACTTTTACGTGCCGATTCGGAAACAAAGCCTGCTTATGAAAGCATTTTTATGTGCCGAGGTGTATTGGGATACAATCTTTCACAATTATACGCTACCATAATTCCAATTTCGAAAGGGGATTTATTAATTCTTTCGACTGACGGGATTAGAAGTGATTATTTTTTACGTTTTGCGGCGGACTCACAGTTTAATACATGGCAGCCCTCTTACCCGGAATGGCCTAATGATAATTTAGCAAGTGAACCCTTAAACGACCTTGAAGAACCCACTTATACAAGAGATCAAATTTATTCTGATGATTCATTTTCGTTCACAAAAGGATTAGTAAACATTTCTCCACAGAATGTTGCTGAATATATAACAAAACGTTTTGTAAAAGGATCGGATGATGCTTTAGTTACAGTTGTAAAGTACCTCGAAAAGAATAAGCCGAGTAGATAATGGAATTGAGTGAAGAATTCTGCAATGAATATATTAATGCGGTAAAAAATTATATTGACACCAACGGGGAAACCGCCTTGAACCGTGCTTACGATTTGGGAAGAAAATCGCTCGGAGGAGGTCAATCAATTCTTGATACTGCTCGCCTGCATTCAGATATTACTATGAAAATATTAAATGAACCCAGCATAAATAGTAACAAAGAAAGCATAATAACTTCAGCGACAGTTTTTTTTACAGAATACCTTTCTCCTTTTGTCATGACGTTCAAAGGATTTTTAGACGTAGTTGAAAATCTGAAAAGAGAAATTAACGTAAGAAAAAATGCAGAAGATGCATTTAGACAAAGTGTAAATTATTATGAAGCATTACTTAGAAACGCACTTGATATAGTTACAATTCTTGATAAAGCAGGTAATATGATGTACTACAGCGCCTCTGTTGAAAAGATACTTGGCTACACCGAAAATGAGCTTAAAGGCAAGAATGTTTTCTCATTTATTCATCCCGATGATGTTGATAGGGTGCTGGAACTTTTTTATAAAGCGGTAGAGATACCAGGTTTTACAGCAACAACAGAATTCCGCTTCCGGCACAAAAACGGTGATTGGAAAATTCTGGAATCGGTTGGGAAAAACCTTCTTAACAATCCCGACATATCGGGGATAATTGTAAATTCACGCGATCAAACCGACAGGCGCCATATTGAAGAGATACGAAGAAAATATGAGTTCATAGCAAATGCATCGAAAGAATTAATGTGTCTTATAAACAGAAATTATCAATATGAAGCCGTCAATGAAGAATATTGCTCGGCTTTGTCTAAAGAGAGATCGGAAATTTTAGGTAAAAGCATTTCTCAAATTTTTGGTGAGGACACTTTTAATAATCTTATAAAAGAAAATATTGATAAATGCCTTGGCGGTTCGGAGATAAAACATGAAACATGGTTCACTTTTCCTCTGCTCGGTAAAAAATTTATGGAGATAGCTTATTATCCGTACAAAAATCAAGGTGACAAGGTTACGCATGTTGCTTTCGTAAAACGTGATGTTACCGAACGCAAAAAAAGAGAAGATGAAATAAAGAAAAGCCAGATGCAGCTTACCGAAGCTCAGCAGATAGCCCATATTGGAAGCTGGGAATGGACTGTAAATTCTAACACAATATGGTGCTCGGAAGAACTTTGTGATATTTTCGGACTTAATCCATCAGCTCCTGAAATATCCTTGGACGAATTTCTTAATTATATTTTCAGCGATGACAGACAAAGATTTCATGATATCTTAAAAAATGCTCTAACCAACAATAAACCGTTCATAACCGAACATGCAATTTTGAAGCAAAAAAAAACCAAGAGAATTTTACACACAAGGGGGAAGGTGGTTTTTGATGATCATCAACTCTCAACAAAAATAATAGGGACCAGTCAGGATATAACCCAACAGGAACTTGCACAGCAGGCAATCAAATCTTCTGAAATAAAATACCGTAGATTATTCGAAACCTCTAAAGAAGGATTAATATTACTTGATGCATCAACAGGAATAATAAATGATATTAATCCCTTCATCATAGAATTTTTAGGATTCCCTAAAGAAGATTTTTTTGATAAAAAACTTTGGGAAATAAAAGCTGTAAAAGGAATACAGGAATCCGAACAGGCATTCAAGGAAATTATAGAGAAAGGATATGCAAGATATGACGAGCTCCAACTCAATACGAATGACAAGAAAATAGTAACTATTGAATTTATCAGCATCGCCTATACTGTAAACAACGATAGATTAATTCAATGCCACATTTGGGATATAACGGAACGAAAACTTTTACTTCAGGAATTAAATACGCAGGCAGAACAGCGTGCGGAAGATTTGAAAAATTTTACTTATTCAATTCAGAAAGCACATGAAGAAGAGAGGCTTAGAATTTCAAGAGAATTACATGATGATGTCTGTCAACGGCTGACCGGTTTGAAATTTCAAATGAACTTCTTCGAGGACACCCTGAAAGAAAAAAAGAGAATCAACGGCACAAAACTGCGATCCGTAAAAAAAGAAATTGACAGTCTTATAAAAGAGGTACGAGGAATTTCATACAATTTACGTCCGCCTGCACTCGACCATTTTGGGTTGGTTACAGCGCTTAAACTGTTGTGCACTGAATCAAAAAAGATTTATTCCGGCAGAATTAATTTTGTCTCCGATATCCCAATATTCAGGCATTACGATCCGAATACGGAAATCGCACTTTACAGAATTGGTCAGGAGGCATTGACAAATTGTATCAAACATTCCGACGCAAAAAAAATAGTGTTGATGTTATCCGAAAACAAAGATGAAATTCTTTTCAGCATCGAAGATGACGGGTTGGGTTTTGATATCAACCTACATTATGATCGTACTAAACCCGAAAGCTTGCATTTCGGCTTGATAAATATGCGCGAACGCACAGAACAATTAGGTGGTAATTTTCATATTGAATCAAGCATGGGAAAGGGAACATGCGTAGAAATATCTATCCCTATAAAAAAGAAAACATAGAAAATGAAAAAAATAAAAATCTTGTTCGCAGATGATCATGCTATTGTTAAAGACGGGCTTCGGCTTCTTTTCAAAAGTGAACCACAATTTATAATTGTCGGTGAAGCTTCCGATGGAGTTGAAGCATTGGATCTTATTGCCAAACATAAACCGGATGTAGCTGTATTAGACATTTCAATGCCCAGACTTAACGGTATAGAGGCAACAAAAATAATTAAGAATAAATACCCTGATACCAGGGTGCTAATCCTGACAATACACGAAAACGAAGAGTATATCCAGCAAATGATACTTGCTGGCGCCGATGGTTACGTTGTAAAGAATGCAGAGAAAAAAGAAATTTTTGAAGGGGTACGTTCTGTAGCTATGAAAGAAACATTCTTTTCTCCGACCGTTTCAAAAGTACTGCTTGAAGGACTTATAAAAAGAACCAGGAATAAAGAACTAATAGAAAACGATAATTATAATAAACTTACAAAACGCGAAATGGAAGTATTCCAATTGATTGCCGAAGGTCTCACAAGTAAGGAGATTTCTCAAAAACTTTTTTTAAGCATCAGTACAGTAAACAGCCATAGAATGAATATAATGAAGAAACTGGATATTCATGATATCGCATCTTTGGTTAAGTATGCAATACAAAAAAATCTCATAGCAGTTAAACAATGAACACCTGCAATATTCTTAACCAAGCACGTTTCTTTCTCTACATAAATCCTCAGGTGTCAATCGGCAAAAAAACGAATTAATTCATAGTTGCACAGTAATAATATTAGCTGTTAGTGCTAATGATTATCTTCTAATGTTACCTGCTTAATATTTTTCAAATTATTACCCGTTAAAAATCAATAAAACTGTCAATTGAATAACGGAATTAATATACATAACGTTATTATGTAAGGAATTGATGTTATGTCAAGAAACAAATCACATATACCTAGGGTCATGATAGTTGATGACAATTATAATTTCCGGCAGGGTTATAAGGAATATTTAACTTATCAAACAGATCTTAGCATAGTGGGTGAAGCAAAAGATGGTTTTGAAGCTATAAAGAAAATCAACAAGCTTAAACCAGATATTGTTTTTATGGATATTTCTATGCCTCAAATGGATGGATTAACTGCCGCTCATTTGATAAAAGAAAAGCATCCGGGAATAAAAATAGTGATTGTTACTATTCATGAGAAACACATATTTAAGGAAATAGTTGAATCATTACCAGTTGACGGGTTTATAAATAAGTCGTCTATTTTCCTGGAACTTCCGAAAATATTAAAGAGGCTCGATATTTTAGTAAATACAACTGCTTAGTAAATTGATCTCATTGCCGATTGAAATACTATTAATAGACATCGGCTAATGTTGGCTGGTAGTAATGTTACTACCGCAACGAAACAACATTTATCATTTGGTAAACAAATATGGATTTATAATGAAGGACAATATAATCTTGCCATCAGATATCTCAGGTATTAACAACACCCTTCCTAAAACTGAAGTTGATTTCATTGGTAATAATTCCCGCATTCGCGAAATCTATTCTGTTATTAATCTTGTATCTGATTCAACAACTCCAGTTTTAATAACCGGTGAAAGTGGTACGGGTAAGGACGTGGTTGCCAGGTTAATTCATTCCAGAAGTCCCAGAGCCGGCAAGCCGTACATAGCTATTAATTGTGCCGCTGTTCCAAGAGATGTATTTGAAAATGAATTATTCGGTCACGAACAAGGGGCATTCACAGGTGCGATATCAAAAAAAATGGGGTACTTCGAAATGGCAAACGGCGGTACTCTCTTCTTTGATGAAATTGCAGAAATGGCTCCCGAGACTCAGGCAAAACTTCTTAGGGTAATAGAGAGCAAATCTTTAAGACGGCTGGGCGGTAAAGAAGAATTATTCGTTGATGTAAGATTGCTTGCCGCAACAAATAAAAAAATGGACGACGCAATTAACAGCGGTGAAATGCGTAAAGATTTGTATTACCGTTTCAGTGTAATTGAAATTCACCTGCCGCCCTTAAGAGAACGTAAGGAAGATATTTCTATTCTAATTGAATACTTTTTATCATCCCTGTGCAAACAACAAAAAAAGAACGCCAAAAAATTCTCGGATGCCGCTTTTAATATGATGCTTAGATATAATTGGCCCGGGAATGTAAGAGAGTTAAAAAATGTTATCGAACGTTTGGTAATCATGTGTCAGGAAGATATTATAACCCCGAACTACCTGCCTGTGAATATCACCGATTCAAGATTTCAGGAAGATACGATTAACATAACCGTAGGTACTTCCTTAAAAAACGCTGAGAGGGAGATCATTCTTAGAACTTTGAATGCAGTTGATAATAATAAATCCAGAGCTGCTAATTTGTTAGGTGTAAGTAGAAAAGCGTTATATAATAAATTAGATAGAATTGAAGGCTGACAAATAAAAAACCGTCCTGGCTTTAAAATAAACCAAGACGGTTAACACACAAGCTCCGGGATTTATGTTTACTTAATAAAGTTCATTTTCTTAACCAGCACATTATCATTTGAACGAAGCTGATAAATATATATTCCGCTCGGCAAATTACTTGCATCCCATACCTCACGGTAATTTCCGGCAGGCAGTGTTTTGGATACTAAAGTTGCTACTTCCTGACCGAGAATACTGTAGATCTTCAAAGTAACAAAACTCTGCTCGGAAATATTGAACGATATAATTGTAGATGGATTGAACGGATTCGGATAATTCTGATCCAAATTAAATCCAGCCGGTACCGTGGTGTCTTCTGTTAGCGCAGATAGTTTCGAAGCGAGTGTAGTTCCATTGAAGTTAATATTGTCAACAAAATAAGTCTTTTGTTTGTTCGTAAAATTTTGAATAGTAATACTGTTTACAGCATAATTATTCGGATTCAACCGGCTAATAGGAACCGATACTACTTGCCACTGGTTTGCAGCAACCTGAATATTAGAAACGGTTGGGAACGATTGACTTTGATCGTTCTCGAAATAAACTCCTAATGTAAGACCGTTTATTCCGCCGTAAGCCGCAAATTCAAAATTTGCATAATTGCTTGTGTTGATATTTACAGGATTACTCCACGAACCGTTCCGCAAACGCAGACCAGCCCAGCCGCTTTGAACGACACTGACCGAGTAAGAACCTTGTGACACATTCTGTGTACTGTTGAATGTTGCTGTTGTACCCCATGATGTATTCATCCATGGTAATTTTAAAGTATCGCCATAAACAATAAATCCGGGCGATGAAGTTTGTGATCCGGTTGTAAAATTGAAAATTGAAGACCAGTTGCCCGTTCCATTAGTGTTAGTTGCGTTAACTCTCCAGTAATATGTAATGCCTGCAGTTAATCCGTTTACCTGGGATGAGGTTCCGGTAATTCCTTTTTGATCAACTGCTATTGATGAGAATGTTGAACTTGAGGAGACTTGCAGATTATAAGAAGCAGCTCCGTCTGCTGCGCTCCAGCTTAAAAGAGGATTTGTTGGAACACCAGTTGAACTATTAATAGGCGAAGCAAGTAACGGTGCCGTTGGAACTGTCGGCACAGCATTGCCTATGAATGAAAGTTCGTCAATAAAAAGTGTTTTATTAGAACCGCCGCTTTCCTGAATTGAGATTCTGTCAAATACATGTCCGTTAGGATTTAGTTGATTCATCGGTATCGAAATTACTGTCCATTGGTTGGCAGTAATAACATCATAATTTATAGAAGGGAATGATTGACCTTTACTATTTTGGAAATATACCGACAACTTGGTTCCCGCAGCCGGTGCATATACTGCAAATTTCAATTGCTGGTATAATGCGGGATTAATTCCCGGAGAATTCCATCCTCCGTATTGAAGGCTTAATGCACCCCAGGATGAGAAAATGGTTTTAATTGAGCTGCTTCCGGAATAGGATTTTTCAGTGCCGCTAAAATTAACAGATGCACTCCATGAACTATTTGTCCACAGTGTTTGCAGAACATCATCATAAACAACAAGATTGCTTGTAGGATTTGTGACAGTGTTAGATACATTCACGGTTAACAATGCAGTAGAAGTATTGCCGGCAGCATCTCTTGCAACAGCGGATAGAGTATGAGTTCCGTCTGTAGTCTGTGCAGTATTCCATGAGAAATTGTATGGTGATGTTACAACCTCAGTCCCGAGATTTGATCCGTCCAATTTATATTGTACACCTGTTACACCGATATTATCGGATGCATTAGAGTTGATTGTAACTGTGCCTGTAATGGTAGAGTTATTCGCAGGTGATGTAATTGAAATCACCGGAGGAGTAGTGTCGGCAGTTGAAATAATAACTGAAACATTCACCGATGCAGTGGAGGTATTTCCTGCGGCATCCCGTGCAACCGCCGAAATTGTGTGAGTTCCCGGCAAAAGTAACGCAGCGTTGAATGAAGTAGAAAATGGTGCAGTTGTTAATTCAACACCGCTGTTTGATCCGTCAACTTTAAATTGTACACCGGCAACTCCAACATTATCAGATGCAGTTGCGGAAAGTGTAACAGCACCTAAAAGTGAAGCGCCGTTAGATGGGGATGTTATTGAAATTGACGGAGGAGTAACATCAGCAATTGGGGTTGAACCGCTGTTAAGTGCATTCTTTACTGCTTGAAGAAGAACATCTTTTTGTCCGGCAGATTGATTGGCTCTGTAACCACCGCCAAGTTCCCAAATTATTAATCCGCCTATTCCCTTTGTTCGGGCATAATCAAACTTTGCCTGAACGGTTTTTTCATCATCATAAGAAATGAATTTATCGTTAGTGGAACCTGAGTTATCAATACTAAGATAAGAAGCTTTAGCGGCATCATCCCAGTTGTAATATTGCGGCTGATAATAATCTTGCATAATAGTGTAATACGGAACATTGCCTTGCACCCATGGATCGCTTGTCCATGTTTGACGTGGTTTAGTGACTCCTCCGGTAGTAGTACCATTACCACCATTCCAAACATAACCGTAGAAATCAATTCCGATACCGAGTTTGCTTGCAGGAATTCCAGCAGCGATAAAATTATCAATATTGCGATTAGCAGATGGAACAGCTCCACCTGTACTTGGGAAAACATAACCGCCGTCTGAGACAGGTGAATTATGCCATGTGACCCACCCTGGCCAAGCACCGGACATATCATAAGTCATCAAATTTATTTGATCGAAGAGCGGGTAAATTTGTGCGTATATATCTGCTTCCGAACCGTTAGCCGCAGTAAGTAGTGCATTTGGAAGAGCAGCATTAAGTGCCGGACGCAGTGCATTAATCAATGAGATATAAAGTGATGCATCGGTTGAGTACAACGGTTCCCAATCAATATCAACGCCGTCATATCCGCGCGTTGTTACAAATGAAACAATGTTGGAAACAAATTTGGAAAGATTTGCGGAATTAATTGCACCGCGGTATCCATCCCCGCTATTCCATCCACCTATTGATATAAGCACTTTTACACCCTGGGCATGAGCGCGGGTTATCAGTTCGGATGAGTTTGTAGCAGTGATACTATTAGCCGAAGCGTCCAGAGTTCCATCTGCATTAGGAACCAATGCAAAATGTACAATATGTGTAATTGCAGAAAAATCTATATTCTGTGCGGGTAAGTACCCGTCGTTATTTTGTCCTTGCATCCATCCGGCATAATAAGCTGTAGCCCATAGTTTGGATTGTGCAGAAGCAGATCCGCTGGAAAAGATCAAAAGGGTTAATAATGTTATCCCCAAAATGATTTTTTTCATTTGTGTTTTTCCTTCTTTTACTGTGAAATGATTTGTGTTCATAATTTTAAACGGGTTTTTTTTCGTCGTAGTAATTCGATCTAAGAGATTCCAAAAAATTTTTGTAAACAAAACCGGCAAGAATATCCATCAGTTTAGTAAAGTGCATAGCTTGATCAAAAACATAATCGGCTCCGGCTTTTTTCCATTGAGATAAATATTGTTCTGCAGTGTTATTGGTTAACACAATAACAACTAAACCGCTGTTATTTTTTTTAATACCGTTAAGTTTTTTGAAAACCGTTTTATGTATGTTGTGAAAAGCAGTGATAAAAACCTGTGCATTGTTTTTTCTGATTTCCGCTTCGGCTTCATCTAAAGTATTTGTAACGCCTGCCACGTGTAAGTGCGACAGCTCCGAAAGTATGGTTACTAAACGGTTGAGCAGAATTGGCGAATCGGTACATATTATCACATTCATTAAAATTTCCAATTGAACCTTAGCTTATTTTTATGGATGCGAAAATAAGAATGAACCTATATGGGCGGTATAGTACAAATGATTTTTAAGGTGTGTGAAAAACTACAGACTTATTGGTAGGTAACTGAGCTGTTATTATTGTATCAAGATTGAGGGTTGAGATATAATACTAAGAGAGAATTTGTTGTAGTAATTGTACTACAAAAGGAATTCTATTTGAAAAAGAGCTGTTAATTGGGAATTTAAAGGTCGGGGATATAAACCTAAACATTCAGCGTAAGGTGAGTTGGTAAGATAATATAAATGCGTTACAATCCTGAAAGACGCGACGCAGTATCTTTCCATCTTTTCGGAAAAAGACTAAGTGCAATATTTAGTTCTCTTTTAGTTAGAACATTTGTTGCTGCGAGTAAAACCGTATAAACAAACACACTAATAATTCCGCTAACAAGCCACATTTTAAACTTGCTTTCGATGTACCAGAGAAATATTCCTGAAATTATTCCGGCAATTAGTGACTTTGCAATAACAAGTAAATTCTCTTTGCCGAAGCATCCCCTCGGCAGTAAATAACCAAACATTATCAGCACACATATTTCAGTAATTAATGTTGCTATCGCTGCACCGATAGCGCCGTTACCACTCGATTCCTGGAATAAAGGAATCAACCAAAAATTTAAACCGATGTTAATAAAAGTAGCTATGATTGATACTATCGAAAGTTCTTTTTGTTTATCCGAGGAAGTATCAACCGTTCCAAGTATAAAGTTTGCATATACAAGAGGAAGAGTTACAGCCAACAATTGCAAAAGAATAACGGAATTTAAATAATGTTCCAAACCAAAAAGTAAATCAACTATCGGGCGTGCAAGAGCTATCAAACAAAAGGCGATTAAAAATCCTATAATTATTGAAGCATCAAGCGAGCGCCGGGCGTTCAGAATAAAATCATTCCGCGATTGTTTCCACAACCGTGCAAATACAGGAAAGACTACAATCTGAAGAATTGAAGGGAAGAACATCATTGTGTCGAATAATCTGTAAGGAGCTCCGTACCATCCAACTACACTATTATTAGTCAATGCGGATAACATTATCACGTCTATCCGATAATAAACGAACGAAAAGAAAGTTGAGATAAGGAACGGCAAACTGCCGCCTATTAATTTCATCCATGACGAAATAGTAATCTGCATTTTTATTGTTACGAGACGCGGAATGAAATAAAGACAGGTTAAAAAATTCAAGAATGTGCTAAATGCCATTACCAGCGCAATTGTAATTATTCCGTACCCTAACAAAAGCATTGTTACCGCTATTGCAGAAAGAGAAACTCTTTCGATGATAACCGCAATTGAACGGTATCTTAGCCGCTCGAAACTTTGAAAAATCCGGTGTGCAAGGTCGGAAATGGTTTCAAGTAATTTTTGAAAGCCGAGAATAAGAAGAAGCGAGAGTAACTCCGAGGTGAACCCTGTAATGTAAACGTATAAAAACATGATTGCCATTGCTGTTAGCCATGCAACTATCCTCAGCCCTATTCCATTCATGAAAAATAAATTTACTTTGGTGCGGTCGCGTGCAACTTCTTTTACAAAGTAATTGCTGAACCCCAGGTCTATAATTAATCCACCAAGCATTGTCAAAGAAATAGCAAAGTACAATCGTCCGTAGGCATCGGCGCCAAGATAACGCGGAAGGAACATCATTAAGAAAAAGGAAGACGTCCACGTGATGATTTGTGCAACAAACATCGTTTTTGTGTTATTTAATATCGAAGTGCCGGTCTCACTCATAAACAATATTTTTTTCACTTGCTTGATTGAAGATTGGTTTCGTAAGCGGGTCTGGTTGTTTCGCTTATTATTTTTTTCATTTTTCTCGAAGTAGAAAAAGCGGATGATTCTTCCGACCATACATGTTTCCATTTAGCTCTTATTATGTCTTCAGAAAGATTTTGAATGAAATATTTATCAATCCGCTCTAATTCTAATTGGTATTTATTTGTATCCGTCAGCAATTCAATGCAATGATGTGCAAACAAATTAAAATCATTTGTAATGCGTAAAAATTCTTCGGGATGGGAAAAACCTGTTGCCGATTGTTCAGTACAAACCACAGGGATGCCTCGGCAAACAGCTTCAAGAATTCTAATACGAATCCCTTTGCTAACAAGAAGCGGACTCGCAAGCACTGTAGTTTCATTCCATAACTCTTCAGGGTCTTCAATATACTCCCGGTATAAAACACCAAGCATTTCACATTTAGAAATCACCTCAGGACTGGCATCCTTTCCTACTATTTTAATAATAACTCCGGGTACTTTTTCTTTTACGGCAGGAACTACCTTTTCCATAAATTGTTCTATCCCGCTGCCTGCTGCAGAAAATGCAATGTGTCCAAAAATCAGAAGAGTTGGTTTTGCGGTAAGCTCTTTAGTAATACGATTTGCGGGCAATGTGTGCAAATATGGAGGAATGAAAAAAGCATTAACATTTTTCTTTGTTAATCTTTCAAAATCGTGGTAAGCCATAGAAATTACAAAGCGGCTCTTCTTGCATGCATCAATTTCTTTCCAAAGTAATAGCCAATACGTCAGCCAGTTGGTAATCACTTTAATAATCTTTCTTTCAGCAAGGTTCTCTTTCATTCGGATTAGAACTTTATCGGAATCTATATCATGTGCGGTAAACGATATTCTGTAATTGCCGGACTTCCTCAAATTTAAAAATGTATCAATAAATAAATTGATAGTAATTCCTAAATGAATATCCTTAATATCATATAGATCGCATAGTTTGATAATATTATGTGTTAATTCAATAGCTGCACTATCTTCAATCAACCGCTGTTTTTTAATTAGAACCGAAACCTGATGCATGATTCGTTGCCAAAGAGGTTTCTCCCAGTCAACATTAAGTTCGAAAAAAGATACACTCTTCACACCCGGAGTGGAAATTAGACCTTTGTAATTTAAGTCATAAGAGTCGCGGTGAAAATCGTACACCATTTTTCCGCTGCAAATTAAAATATGCAAATCCTTAAGACGCGAAAGTTGAATAATATCATTGTAAGCCGCTTGCCTGTAACCTTGATTAAGAGGAAGAGGCGGTGCGTGCAGCACAAGAAGAAGTTGTTCTCTCTTCTGCAATTGCATTTTGGTAATCATGTTTGTCCGGATGGCTTGTATTACTTCTGCAAAAGATTTTTTTGTTTCCTCACCCGGAATTATAATGCGGCTGTCATTCATTGGATATCCTTACAAATAGTTGTTTGGTGCGCGAACGTTTTTCCATCTTTTTGTTCACGGCATGTTCTTGTTAGAAACGTTTATTCTATAGACTGATTGTTAGTACAATCGTTGTGCCACCGATATATATAAGAAAAGTTCTTTTTTAGCGGAATTATGGCGATAGTTTTTAGGTCCTCATTTATATTTTTATGACTGTGTAAAAAATTCCCAACCCATTATAGAAGTGTAAAGATTATCACCACAATTTTTTTGCCGAAGAGAAAAAAATTATTGAATACCCCAGTTCCATTCTGTGATTTTTTATTTATAGTTAGTATCATATGATACCCAAAGGAAGAAGAGTTATTTTATAACACTTCATTCGGAGGTATCATGATTCATAATAATGTTGAACAGCGTCTTAAAAGTAAATCTGTTAAGAACGCTATCAT